>JABLTO010014148.1_pt1 | contig 90885 bp, 80 predicted proteins | sample 7160091 | NCBI WGS metagenome assembly JABLTO01 (sample SAMN14651225, study PRJNA627086) | human gut metagenome | isolation source: feces | host: Homo sapiens | reverse complement strand
GCCTTGAGAACCAGAAGCACTTCCAGAACCAGTAATTGAGTTAGAATTGTTACCGGAACTTGGTTTGTTAGGGCTGCTTGTTGTTATATCATCATTTTCATCATCACTATAATAAATATCATTATTTTCATTATTATAAGTATTAATTTCAGTTTCAGTTTCAGTTTCAGTTGGTTCTTCTACTATAACTTCTTCTGGAGGAATATAAGCTTCTATTTCTTCATCTAATATAGCTTTCTTTTCTTTTAATACGATAGAATTATTAGTATCTGCCTTTGTTTGAATAAAATCAATTGAAAAAATTAAGATTGTAGCAACTAGCAAAATAATAATAAATATATTTTGAAATTTTTCAGATTTAAAATTCATAAAGTACATTCTCCTTGCATGATAAATAATAGTTTCACATAAATAATATTCTATAAAATGTAAAAAAATCCTCTAAATAAGTAAAAAAATGTTGACTAAGAACAAATGTTCTGATATTATTAAATCAATGATTGAACGTTTGTTCGGAGGTGCGGTATGAAAGAAAATAGAGGAATATTTGTAAAGGTTAATTATAAGAATATAGGTGAGTTAAATAGTTTCATTTATGATAGCATGAATGGAGTAAATAAAAATAAAGATAAATATGTAATGTGTGCTGGAAAATACAGCAAGGATGGTTGGACAATGGTTTTTAAAGCCAAGAGTATAAGAGAAGCAGAAGAGTTATTAAGTATTAATTCAGCCAAAAGAGAATCACTTAGAAAGCAAGAATTAATTAATACACAATTAATGGATAACGATAGAGTATTGATACCTTCATGGATGAATAATAACTAATTCATTATTTACATAAAGAATGCATAATAATTTATATATTATAATAAATCAAAGTGGATTTAAGCTTAATTAAGGTATAAAATAAAATTAAGGAATATATAAATTGGAGTGAGATGATTTGGATAAAAAGGATATGCCTATAGGCTTTTTAGATTCAGGGGTTGGCGGTCTAAGTGTAATGAGAGAAGCTATCAAGATAATGCCTAATGAAAATTATATATATTTTGGAGATTCAAAAAATGCTCCTTATGGAATAAAGCCTACAAAAGAAATAAGAGATTTAACATTTAATGTAGTAGATTTTTTAATGAATAAAGGAATTAAGGGATTAGTTGTAGCTTGTAATACAGCAACTAGTGCTGCAGTAAGTGAATTAAGGAGAACATATCCTGATTTGCCTTTAGTAGGTATTGAACCAGCTATAAAGCCAGCGGTTGAAATGAATAAAGGTGGCAAAATATTAATAATGGCAACTCCTATGACTATTAAACAAGAAAAGTTTAATTTGTTACTTAATAAATACAAAGACAAGGCGGACATAGTTCCAATACAATGTGCGGGACTTATGGAATTTATAGAAGAAGGAATATTAAGTGGAAGTCAATTAGAAGAGTATTTAAAAGATAAATTGTGTATATATAAAAAAGAAGAAATAGCATCAATAGTTTTAGGATGTACGCATTATCCATTTGTTAAAGAAACAATAGAAAAAGTTGTAGGTAGTGGAATTGCCATTATAGATGGTGGAGAAGGAACAGCTAGAGAAATAAAAAGAAGATTAAAAGAAAAAAATTTATTAACTAATAGATCTACTAAGGGAGAAATATCAATTTATAATTCATTAGAGGAACAAAAGGTAATAGATTTAAGTTTAAAGTTAATAGAAAGAAAATAGAAAACGCCAAAAGGCGTTTTTTTTTATTGAAGAAATAAATGTAAAAAATAATTGTTAAATAGTTGACAATATTCTGAAAATTGTATATATTATTATTAAAGAAAGAATTTTCAGAAAATTTAGGGGGATTAATAGTATGAATATTAAAGTTAGGGATTTATTAGGTGATAATTATTCAATAGAAGATGCTATTTTATTAAGAGAAATAATAAGAAATAACCTAGATCAAGGAGTAATTCTAGATTTTGATGGATATGATAGAGTACCATCAACATTTTTAATAAACTTATTTAGTGACTTAATATACAAATTCGGAAGAGACTACATTTTTAAACAAGTTGTTGTTAAAAATTTATCAAACTATAGAGATTATTCAAGAGTAGTATTAGGAACTGCATTTCAACAATAGAAAAATATAACCACATCTAAAGAGTAGAAAAATAAATTCATATCATAAATATTTATCATATATTTAGCTTCGATTATCGAGGCTTTTTTTCTTAAGTAAGATTCCAAATTTTAACTGAGGGTATAAATCTTAGATTGAGTTAGTAGAAGTTAACTACTTGTTAATTTGGTTATTCGAACTTACTCAGTAAATGAAGAGAGCTGAGTTTTCCTAAAAATTTAAGAAAATTTGTATAAAAGATTGAATTAGTATATTAAAATATGATAATAATAAATTATACCAAAAAATGAAAGTGAGGTAATAAAATGAAAAACCCTATAGTTACTATAGAAATGGAAAATGGAGATATAATGAAAGCTGAATTATATCCAGAAATAGCACCTAATACAGTAAAGAATTTTGTTGATTTAATAAATAGAGGATTTTATGATGGATTAATATTCCATAGAGTAATACCTGGATTTATGATTCAAGGTGGATGCCCAGAAGGAATGGGAATTGGAGGACCTGGATATAGCATTAAAGGAGAATTCTCAAGAAATGGATTCAAGAATGATTTAAAACATACAAAAGGTGTTTTATCAATGGCTAGAGCAATGCATCCAGATTCAGCAGGAAGTCAATTCTTTATTATGGTAGAAGATGCACCACATTTAGATGGTCAATATGCTTCATTTGGAAAGTTAATAGAAGGACTAGAAGTTGCTGATAAAATAGTAAATACTAAAAGAGATTATAGTGACAAACCATATGAAGATCAAGTTATGAAGAAAGTAACAGTAGATACTTTTGGAGAAAACTTTGGTGAACCTGAAATAATAGAAGATTAATATTTAATTTCATGTTAAATCAATAGGCTGTATCATATTTTTGATGCAGCCTTAAATTGAAGTTTTATAAGTATATCGGGGTGATTGAGATGATTAATAATAATAAGTGTATATTAGTATATGGTTTATCTAATTTAGACTTAGAGTATATGAAAAAGCTTGACTATAAAATAATTGAAATAACTCCAGAAATGTGCGAAATGACTTTAAGAGATATATTATCAGGACTAAGATTAGATATTTTTAATAATAGTCCACTTAAAGAAAAAGTAATACTTTATAATAACTTAACAGAAATTGAAGTGAAAAAAGTAATAAATGATACTCGAGAGGGTATCAAAGATGGAATATTAGCCGTAGTAACAGAGCAATCTATTAATTGGAAAGTAAATTACTTAATTAAGCATTTAAAGAATGAAAGAGATTGGTATTCAAAGGTTAGAAAGGAAATTAAAGATGAGTAGAGTTGGCGAAAAGATAAAGGAAGCTAGATTAAAGGCTGGAATGACTCAAAAGGCACTTGGTAAAAAATTAGGTGTAGCAGAAAAATTTATAAACGAAGTAGAGACTGGTAGAAAAATTGTACAAGAATCATTTATAGAAAAAGCAGCCAAAATATTAAATACAGACTTAAATGATGTTAGTATGGTTGTAACAGATGAAGCATTAATGGAAGAAAGAAAAAGTTATGCGGAAAGCAATAAGAAGCCTACTAAAATAGAAACAAATGATATTTGGGATAATGCATTTTCTACAGTATTAAAAAATGTTCCTATTTACGATTATAATTTAAAGAATATTTTAGGAAAAATAGAATTACCTATTCATTCAAATAAGGTAGAAGGATATCCTCAAGATAAGGTAATGTATTTACAAATTCAAGATAATGAAATGTCTGGTTTTAGAATGATGGAAGGCGATTTAGCATTTGCTCATTTAGTTAAAGAAGTAAGCAATAATGGAATATTTTTAGTAGATTATAAAGGTAAAAGAAAAATAAGGCAAATAAAAAGTCTTGGAAACTCTAAATTGCTTTTAGTAAGCAACGGGGGAGCTCTAATGACTGAAACTGTTGAAAGTAAAGAAATTGCAGTTATTGCAAAGATAGAAAGAATTGAAATAAGATTATAGAAAAGTGCCAATGGGCACTTTTTTTATTATATAAATATTAAAAGTTCATGCAAGTAAAGTAATATATATTGCTGTGGGGATGATGTGGATAAGTTAATCGAAACTGTGGATAACTTTTAGATTAGTGTTAAATAAAATTTTTTGAATGAGGCTAATAAAAAATTTATTGATTTAGTTTTATATATTTTTATAAAGGAATTAGCAATGTTACTTTTTTAAATGCACTAGTTCAAATATATAGAGTTAAGCATATATTTATTAAGAGGAATTATTATGAGGTGGTAAATATAGAAAGTAATAAAAATAATTTAGGGCTATTAAAAAATATACCTAAATCAATATTATCCAAAGTTAACATATCAAATAATTTTTTAGCAGCTAGTAATGATACTGAAGTTGAGGTAAGTATAATTTCAGGCAGTTCTCCAGAGGAGATTTCTCAAATTGTAGAGAATTTAGGTGGAAAATATACTGATTTAGGATATGGGTATGGGATAGTATTGATTCCTATAGAAAATCTTACAGCTTTAGCCACAAGTCCTAAAATCCAATATATTGAATTACCAAAAAGCTTATATACTAATGATTATGAAAGTAACAGAGCTTCCTGTATAACTCAAATAAATTCATCAAATTTAAAGGGGCAGGGTGTTTTAATTGGTTTTATTGACACAGGAATAGATTATACTCATCCTGCATTTAGAAATGCTGATGGAACAACTAGAATAGAATATATATATGATTTAGATCAAGGTGGAAAGGTATATACTAAGGAGCAAATCAATGAAGCACTTAAATCATCTGATCCATATTCAATAGTTAGTTCAACTGATGTTACTGGACATGGAACACATGTTGTAGGAATAGCTTGCGCTGGAGGAAATATAGATACCAAGTATTATGGGGTGGCTCCAGAAAGTTCAATAGCAATGGTTAAGGTTGCTAGAAGTAGGTTTGCACTAAGTACGCAAATAATGCGAGGAATAAAGTTTCTTATTGATAAAGGAAAAGAACTAAATATGCCTTTGGCTATAAATATGAGTTTAAGTACTAATGATGGAGCTCATAACGGAAGTAGTTTACTTGAACAATATATTTCAACGGTATCTGCTACTCAGAGAGTAACTATAGTTATTGCAGCAGGTAATGAAGGAGAAGCTGCACATCATGTAGGAGGAACATTAGAAGATATAAATGAAGTATATTTTAATATTTCCTCAGATGAATCTATAGTTGTAATAAACTTATATAAATCATTATTGCCTGATGTAAGTATAGAGTTGCTTTGTCCAGGTGGATTTAGTACAGGAGAAATAATATTAAAAGAAGGATTTAATGAAGGAACTATATGTAACTCTAGATATTCCATATATTTAACTGGACCTAAACCTTTTGATGTAAGTGGAGAAATTGGCATTATGTTAACAGGTATTAATGAGTTCGTATCACCTGGTCAATGGAAGATAACTTTAAGAAAAGTGAATGAATATGATGGGAAATTTGACATGTGGTTACCTATTTCAGAAGGGTTAAATATTAATACTAAATTTTTAAATCCAGTTGCTTATAATACAATAGGAATTCCTGCTACAGTTAGAAATGTAATATCAGTTGGTAGTTATAATTATTTGGTTAATATTATATCACCGTTTAGCGGTAGAGGAGAAATGTATAATGGACAATATATAAAACCAGATATAGTTGCACCGGGGGAAGGAATTTATTCAACTATACCAAATAGAGGATTTGATAAAAAGACAGGTACATCTATGGCAGCACCACAAGTAACTGGAGCTGCTGCACTTATGATGCAATGGGGTGTAGTTAATGGAAATGATCCATATTTATATGGAGAGAGATTAAAATATTTTTTGATTATAGGATCCAAAAAGGGAAGAGGTGATATACAATATCCAGATGCAGCATGGGGATATGGAGAACTTTGTTTAAGAAATAGTATTAATTTAGTATCTCAAACGCTAGGCTTAGGATTTAGAAGTATTGATATCAAAAATAGACAGGATAATCAATCTTTTAAAGGAATAGAAGAAATAAATGTTAATTATGATACAAGTAGTGAAGAGAATGTGTTCCTTTTAGTAGAAGTTGCTGATTCAGATGATCTTAAAAATATATTAGAAGTATCAGGAGTTTCAGGTTTAATGATATCAACAAATTTTGCAGTAATAATTACACCTGCAAATAAGATTAATGAAATAAATGAATTAGTTATAAGAATAGTTAATATGGAAATTTCAGCTATATTAACATTGAATGAACTTTCTCCAGTGGAAGCTAGTGGAGCTCCTACATTTAATAATAATCCATACTTAAGGCTTAATGGAAAAGGTGTATTGGTAGGTGTAATAGATAGTGGAATAGATTATCTTAATAAAGAATTTCAAAGGGAAGATGATACTACAAGAGTTTTAAGAATATGGGATCAAACTATACAGGGAGATAAAGAAGTATATGGATTAAAATATGGAATTGAATATACGGAAGAAGAAATAAATAAAGCCATAAGCTTACAGGCTACAGGTGGAGATCCATATAGTATAGTCCCATCTAAAGATGACATAGGTCATGGTACTAAGGTAAGTGGAATTATGGGAGGAAGAGGAATAAATCCTGCTTTAAAAGGAGCTGCCCCAGATTGTCAATTTGTAATTGTTAAATTAGCTAGAGCAACTAAGGTTGAACTTGATGCGGCACTTATTGATAAAACAGATGTACCTTCCTATAGTCCTTGGAGCGTGCTATTAGCATTAAGATATGTAGTTTCTGTTGCAAGAGCATTAGAAAAACCTGTAGTTGTATTTATACCGCTTGGAAGTAATATGGGATCTCATACTGGTAATGGAATTATTGAAGCATCTATATCTAATTTTTCAACTCAGGCATCAACTGTAGTTGTTGTTCCTACAGGAAATCAAGGTAATACAGATACTCATACCGAAGGAATAATTGAAAGAGTTGGTGATGTAAAAGATATAGAAATAAGAATTGGTGAAAAACAGAAAAATTTACCGATAGAAATATGGATAGATAAACCAAATAGAGTTAAGCTATCTATTATATCACCAACGGGAGAAATTATAGATAATCTTGAATCTAAAAATACAAATAATGAGAGAATTAAATTTTTATATGAAGAAACTGAAATGATAGTGAATTTTACTTCTCCTGAATTAACAACAGGAGATTCGCTTATTTTTATAAGGGCTTATAATTTAAGAGCAGGCATTTGGAAATTTAGATTAACAGGACAATATATAGTAGGCGGTAAATATTATTCTTGGATACCTCAAAGAGAACTTATAGATAATGAAACCAAGTTTTTAAATCCTGTTGAATATACAACTCTTACATTACCAAGTACATCAAGAGGAGCAATTTCAGTAGCATATTATAATCAAAATAATAACGCAACTTTATCAGAATCTAGTAGGGGTTATACAAGAGATGGGCGTATAAAGCCAGACATAGCAGCTGGAGGAACTAATGCCTTAGTAACTAATCCAGGAGGTACGACTTCACTAATGACTGGAGCCTCAGTTGCTGGAGCTGTCGTTTCAGGATGTTGTGCTCTTATTCTTCAGTGGGCAGTTAGTGATGGAAATTATCCAGATATATATTCAGAACAGATAAAATCTTATATTATAAGTGGTGCTAAAGGAAGGCCAGGAGATATTTATCCTAATAGAGATTGGGGATATGGGATGTTCGATTTACAAGGTATATTTGATAGAATAAGAGAAACTTATACACCAAGATCTGATGGAGGCTTTCAAGAATATAGGGTTAATAATTTATTTATTAGAAAGCCAACAGATTTATAATAATCACTAAATATAATTTAAAAGCATATTAATATAGTGAATTAATTTATATAGGAGTAATATATGGCAGAAAAGGGCGGCTTAAAGTTGCAATGCTTTGTTGGAGATACTTATATTCCTATAGAAGGAATAAAAGCTACATTGGTATCTTCACATGGATCAGGCGGAGAAAGTAAGGAAGTTGAACTTACAACTAATTCGTCTGGAGAATCGCAAGTAATAGAATTATCAGCACCATTATTAGAATATTCACAGAACCCAACAGGAAATATACCATATAGTCTTTATGATTTAAGAATTGAAAGGCAAGGTTTTCAATCATTAGTCGTTAATGGTATACAAATATTTCCTGATGAAATTGCAATTCAACAATGTAATTTAGTTGAGGAATCAAGGAGGGTCGGTAATAGGGCAGATGTGATAAATATTCAGCCTAATACATTGAATGGAAATTATCCATCAAAAATACCCGAAGAGGTTGATAAACTATTACCACCTCCAACAAGTGGAGTAGTTTTACCAAAACCTGTAGTTCCGGAATTCATTACAGTTCATGCAGGAGGACCTAATAATACAACAGCACCAAATTATACAGTACCTTATAAGGATTATATTAAAAACGTAGCTTCTTGTGAGATTTATTCAACATGGCCAGAAAGTACTATCAGAGCTAATGTATATGCAATTATATCATTTACATTAAATAGGATTTATACAGAATGGTATAGAGGAAAAGGTAAAAATTTTGATATAACTAATTCAACAGCTTATGATCATGCATTTAATTATGGAAGAAATTTATATGAGAGTATAAGTGTCATTGTAGATGATATATTCTCTACTTATATACGAAGATTTGGTAGAAAGCAACCGTTATTAACTCAATATTGTGATGGTAAAAATGTTCAATGTCCAGGTTGGATGACTCAATGGGGAAGTAAGTATTTGGGGGATGAGGGAAAATCTCCATATGAAATATTAACATCATTTTATGGAAGTGATATTGAATTAGTTACAGCTGAAGTTGTTGAAGGAAGTCCAAGCTCATATCCAGGATATGATTTAACCGTTGGATCTAGTGGGGATGCAGTACAAACTATTCAAGAGCAATTAAATAGGATAGCTCAAAATTATCCATTAATACCTAAATTAGCAGTTGATGGGGTTTATGGAGATAAGACAAAAGAGGCAGTAACAGTATTTCAAGGCGTTTTTAATTTACCACAAACAGGTGTTGTAGATTATGCAACTTGGTATAAAATTTCAGATGTTTATGTTGGGGTTACTAAAATAGCGGAGCTTAGATCAAGTTGTAAACAAAAGATATTTATACCACCAATATCATTTGATATTATAAATTCAAATGAAATACCAAGATTTAATTATTTTGGTGATTAGTAAAAATTATAAAATGATTTTATGGGTTAGCAATTACAAGTTTTATTACAAGTAAATGCTAACCTATTATTTTCAATTATTAAGTTCAGATTTATTTTTATGATAAAAGAAAATGCACTGTGTAATGAAGATTAAACTCAAAATACCAAAAAGAGGATATAAAGTTGATATTAGATTTGAGAAACCTATTTGTGATATTGGTAAAGCAACAGCTAATACAATAAATATTCCCTTCTTAAACTTGATATTAAATGATTGTTCAAGAGTTTTGCTTATTGAATATACATCGGATACTTCAGTGGAGAACATTTCAAGCCAAATTATAACCAAAAGTAATGCTTGAACCACACTTCCAAATCTTTGAGCAACTAAAAGTAAAGGAATTTCTAATTCATATATATATGGTTGGTTTGCTAGTAGTAATAAGTTAATAGCACTTGATAATAAAGTTAATCCTAAAGCACCGCATGCAATTCCATATACCATAGTTTTAGAATTTTTTGTTTCATTACTTAAAGGTACTAAAACTCCAGAGCAGCAAAGAACATTGTAGCCGGCATAAAGGATAGTAGAAACTGCAACACCTTTTTTAGGTGGTTCAAATGAAGATATAAATTGAAAAGATATAGAATCTCTACAAAATAAAAAATATAAAACTATGATAAGTGTTATTGTTCCTAATAGTGACGGAACAATAAATGAGTTTACTTCAATAAGTCCATCAGTACCCCTTAGTAAAAATACAGAGGCAAGGCATAGCATTATTAATGATCCAACTATTTTTGGAATTCCAAAAAATTGATTAATCAAAGCACCACTACCAGCCAATATTATTGAAGCACTTGAAATAAGATAAAAAGTTGTAATTACACCTGTGAGTTTACCTAGCAAATTAGGACTTATTATTTTTAGAACATCACTATAGGAATTTAGACTATATTTAATACTTATTTTAGCTATTATTGATCCCATTAATATATAAAATGCTCCACAGAAAAGTATTCCGAAAAAGCTAGTCAAACCAAAGGAAGTGAAAAATTGAGTAATTTCTTTACCCGATGCAAGTCCAGCTCCAACAATGGTTCCTATAAAAACAACTGCAATTTGAAAAATTTTAGAAAAATCCTTCTTCACGCACATCCCCCCAATATATTTCTAATATCTAATATATAAGGATTACAGTATAATTATTCTTTTTATTTGTGAATAAGGTATAAGTTATTAGGAAAAATAAATTTAAAAGCAGAATAATTGTAAGGAGATTAATATGATTAGCATTAAAAGGATTTTAAGTGGAATATTAATTTTATCAATTAGTGTACTAATTAGTTGTTCAAATGCAAATGAATCTAAAGAGGAGGTCTTAGATTTATTTGATGTTTTTAAGGGAAAGGATTTAGCTACAGATTACTTAATTAATATAAGAAATGGTGATATAAATGGTGCAACAGAAATTTGTGATAAGGAACTTGTAGATAGTACTATTAACTTATCAGAGGGAGTATCGAATATTACTGGTTTTCAACTTGATAAAACTGTAGCAAGTAGTGAGTTTGCATATTATATATTTAATGTTATTAGGGATTCTAATATTGAACCTAAAAGTGATTTAGAACAATACACTATAAAGGTAAATAGAAATGGTGATAACTATATTATCGGGGAGATAAAATCAAAATCACAAAGAGAGTTATATATAAAAAATAACGCAATTAGGATAATTGGTGATAAAGGTGGAAAGAGTAGTTTGGTTATTAGTTTAAATAATATACCAAAGGATACCTATTTAAGTAAAAATAAAATGATGCTTTATAAAGAAAAAGTGCCTAATAATAATTTTGGAAAAGTTGTTTTAGGTTTTACAGGTAAGAAAGTTGCTATTTCAACTATAGATGATAAAAATTCATATATTTGTATTGCGTATATTGATGATACTTTAATGAATGGAGGAACAGATGTAGTTGATTTAAATAGTGATTCACAAAGTTCACAAATAGGAGGAGAAATCCAAGATGCATTTGAAAAGCCAGTTGCTAGCAAAGTTATATCTGTAGATTTGATTAATAATTCAGAAATAGATGATTTTATATTTTCTAAAGAAGATGATAATTTAGCTGTAAACTTTAGAGATCAAAATGGATTAAGTAGATTAAATATATATAAAGCTGAAGATGGAAAAGCTGTAGATACAAAATTTAATGAGATATTTAAGCCAGAGATATACAATATTAAAGCTCAATATTTTGATGATGATAAAGTAATTTTTGATGTATTTAAAAGTGATTCAACTACTGATGAAACAACAGGAAAGTATAGTTTAGATTTAAAGAGCAATGAAATGATTAAATTGTAATTAGTTAATAAGTATTTTATAATAAAGAAAAACATAAAAGAGGTTAATGCAATTAGCATTGCCTCTATTTTAAATTATATCAAATATATAATTTATAGATTTTAAGGAGAAAAAATATGAAGGAATGGAATGGAAAAAGGTATCACAGCTTAAATTATTTCCTAAGAAATAAATTCGGCGAAAAAATATATAAAATATCATTAGATGGGGGATTTACTTGCCCTAATAGAGATGGAAAAGTGGCTAAAGGTGGATGTACTTTTTGTAGTGCAAGAGGATCAGGAGATTATGCTGGCAGCAGAATATTATCTATAAGTGAGCAGTTTGAAGACAGAAAGGTAATGATGGAGAAGAAATGGAAAGATGGAAAGTATATTGCTTATTTCCAAGCCTACACAAATACCTATGCTCCTGTTGAAGAATTAAGAAGAAAATATGATGAGGCATTAGCTCAAAAAAATGTTGTTGCTTTATCAATAGCAACAAGACCAGATTGTTTAGATAAAGATGTTTTAGATTATCTTGAAGAGCTTAATAAAAAAACATATCTTTGGGTTGAGTTAGGATTACAAACTATAAATGATAATACTGCACGCAATTTTAATAGAGGATATGATTTAGAAGTATTTGATAAAAGCATAAAAGAACTACAAAAAAGAGGAATTGAAGTTGTAGTTCACACTATTTTTGGACTTCCTGGTGAAACAAAGGAGGATATGCTAAAGACTGTAGATTATGTTGCTCATAGTGGATCACAAGGAGTTAAATTTCATTTGTTGCATTTAATGAAGGGGACTAAAATGGTAGAGCAATATGAAAGTGGGGAGTTAAAGCTTTTAAGCAAGGAAGATTACATAGATTTAATTTGCAAAGGGATTGCTATGATACCAGAAGAAATGGTTGTACATAGATTAACAGGAGATGCTCCGAGAGCAAGCTTAATTGGACCTATGTGGAGCCTGAAGAAATGGGAAGTATTAAATGATATTGATAAAGCACTTGTAGACAATGATATTTGGCAAGGCAAAGATTTTAAGTAAATTATAGGGTGATATAGAGCGACTGTATGAATTGTTTTTTTATAACAGTCGCTTTTTATTTTATAATATATTATGAGAACACTAACTTTATTATGTTGGTAGGTATAAATTCGACTAAGCAAATTGAGATTTCTAATTTTACTTATGGAACAAAGTGGGACAAATAATTGTCAAATGGAGAGGAAAGGAGCGAAAGTTTTGGAAGCTTCGATATATGATTACAGTAAAGATCAATTAATAATGGAAGTAAAAAGAGCAAAAGCTGGAGATAAAGAGGCATTTTGTACGCTAATAAGATTAAATAAGGTAGCAGTATATAGAGTAGCTAAATCTATATTAAACAAAGAAGAGGATGTAGAGGATGCTGTTAGTGAAGCTATATTAAAGGCATATAAGAATATACATACTTTAAAGGATGAAGCTTTTTTTAAAACGTGGTTAATAAGAATAGTTATTAATGAAAGCAATAATATATATAAAAAAAGGGCTAGAGAAATAGCTGTAGATAAGGAGCATTTTAAAAATATAAGCGTTAATGATAGTTATAAGGATTTAACTTTATATAATGCAATTAATTTACTAGAGGATGACTTAAGAACAACAACTATATTATTTTACTTTGAAGATATGAAATATAAAGATATAGCAAAGGTTTTAAACGTAAAAGAAGGAACTATTAAATCTAGATTATCTAGAGCAAAAGAAAAGTTACATAATATTTTAAAGGAGGAGCTTCATGGATAATTTTGATGAATATTTAAAGAATAAAAGTCATATGGAAGATAAAGAATTTATTTTACCAAAATCATTTGATAATAAGATTGAAGAAACTCTGGGCAATTTAGATAAGGTAAATTTGGAGAAAAAGAAAAATTGGTATAGCAATAAAAGGGTTTGGGCCACAGCCGCATGTTTTGCATTTATTTGCCTAACAGCAATATCAATAAATAGTAATATTAATTTAAATAAATCATCTGATATTTTAAGAAGTGCAGAAAACAATATAGAAGAATATAGTACTAATACTCCAGAAGTAGCAATGTATGATAGCGGAGAATCTAGAAGTATTGAGGAAGATTATGGTGATGAAACTCAAAAATCAGAATTAAATTTGAGAGATAGTATAGATGATGGTCTTATAGATGTCAGCAATATAAGCAAAGTTGTTATTAAATCTATGGGAAATGATAATAAATATAAGGCTATAGATAAAATTACAGATATAGAACTTATTATTGGTTTTATTAATGAAATTCCTAAACAAGAAGTTGAAAAGCAAGATATAAATGATTGGAATTTTCTAATTCAAACTAGTGGAGTTGGAGTTAATCACACTATAATAATTCAAGATGATATTATGAATATAGATGATAAATGGTATAAGATAAGTTCTGAAAATAATAAAAATTTTAAAGAAATTTACAATAATCTAAATTATCAAGAAGATGATATACCATATTGTAATTATTAAATGATATGAAGAAATATGATAAGAATTTAAGTATAAAGATTATATTTAGTATGGGAATAGGGTTGATTATTATTTACTTAATTTTAAATCAATTTTCTAAGGTAACGGGAACAATTTGTTTAATAAGAGGCCTAATAGGTACGCCTTGTCCTTCTTGTGGAATAACTAGGGCAATAATAGCTGTATTAAATGGTAATTTTATAGGAGCATTTAAATTACATCCATTATTTTGGATGCCTTTTGTTATAGGAATATTAATAATGTTAAATAGAAAATATTATAAGCTGATATTAATTGGAGCTATTATTGTTTTTATTGGAGTTTATCTAGTTAGGATGAGTATTTTATTTCCAACTGTAGAACCAATGAAATATAATGAAAAGTCTATAATTAATCAATTAAGTGATAAATTTAATAAGGGTATCAAGCTTGGTAAGTGACAAATGGCAAGTTAATGAATAAATTCAGCTTAGGCCGAATTTATAATATATATTAGAAACTCCCTAAGGAGTTTCTAACTTAACTTGTCACCTGAAATTAATTTTATACTACTTGGAAAATAAAGAATTTTAAGTAGTATGATTCATCAGAATTCCAAAGGATTGGATGGTCTGAACTTTGAGTTCTAACTTCAATTTGTCTTAAAGTTCTTCTTGCATCATGTGCAGCCTCAAGAACTGTTTTCTTTAATTGTTCTTCATTCATGTAGTGAGAGCATGAACATGTAGCAAAATATCCACCTGGTTTTACCATCTTTAAACCTCTAAGGTTAATTTCTTTATATCCTCTAATAGCAGAATTTACTGTGCCTCTTGATTTTGTAAAGGCAGGAGGATCTAAAATTACAACATCATATTGTCTTCCTTCTCTTGACCAATCTCCAAGAACATGGAATGCATTATGGCATTCAAATTTAACAGTATCTTGTAAGTTATTTAATTCGGCATTTCTAGTAGCACAATCTATAGCATGTTGAGAAACATCTATTCCAAGAACTGATTTTGCACCTGCAATTCCAGCATTTAATGCGAAAGATCCAGTATGAGTAAAGCAATCTAAAACATCTTTACCTTTACATATTCTATGCATAGCAGCTCTATTTTCTTTCTGATCTAAGAAAAATCCAGTTTTTTGACCATTTTCTAAATCTACTATGTATTTAACTCCATTTTCGATAATTTGAATATTAGTATCAAATGGCTCAGTTAAGAAGCCTTTAGTTTGTTCTAAACCTTCGATTTCTCTAGTTTTTATGTCACTTCTTTCATAAACACCTTTAGCACCATATTCTTCAACTAGTATTTTAACTATTAAATCTCTATATTGCTCCATTCCTAGAGTAGATATTTGAATTACATAGTAATCTTCAAATTTATCAACTGTTAAACCAGGTAAGAAATCAGCTTCTCCAAATATAAATCTGCAAGATGATGTGTCAATTACAGTTTTTCTATAATCCCATGCTTCAGCAAATCTTCTTTTAAAGAAAGCTTCATCAATTTCTTCATTTATATCTCTAGTCATTATTCTGATAGTTATTTTACTTCTATCATTAATATAACCTTTTCCTATAAAGTAGTTTTTATGATTATATACTTCAACAATATCTCCGTTTTCATAATCACCATCATATTCATTTATTTCATCTATGTATATCCAAGGACGGCCTTGTTCAGCTCTTTTGTTTTTTCCTTGATGTAAGAAAAATTTACATGCCATAATATTATTTGCTCCTTTTCTGTTAATTCTCATAAGATTATAACACAACTATTGCTTTAGTGTTATGTACTTTGTTATTAAGTATTAACAACAATTATAGAAAATATAGTTAGTCATAGATATAATTATAAATAATATAGAAATATTAAAGAGGTATTATATGAATTATGTTTATATATTAAGGTGTAATGATGATAGTTTATATACGGGGTGGACAAACAATCTAGAAAAAAGGATAAAGGCACACTCTGATGGAAAAGGAGCAAAATATACAAGAGCGAGAGTACCAGTTGAATTAGTTTATTTTGAAGTGTTTGAAGATAAAATAGAAGCTATGAAGCGTGAATATGCAATTAAACAGTTAAAGAGAAAGGAGAAGTTAGAGTTAATAAAGAATAGTAAGTGTATAAAGAGTTAGGAGGAAAAACTATGGATATAAAAATAAGGCCAATAAAAATAGAGGATGCTGAGGGGATTAATGCATTAAGGATCATGGATGGAGTTAGAGAAAATATATTAGGAATAACTAGTGAAAGAATAGATAGAAGCAAAAATTTTATAAGCAACTTAAATAATAATGCGCATATGTATGTGGCAGAAATAATTGAAAATGAAGAAAGCAAAATAATAGGAACTATAGGTTTACATGTTTCAGAGAATCCTAGGTTAAGGCATTGTGGAAGTATAGGGATAATGGTTCATAAGGATTATCAAGGAAAGGGAATTGGCAAAAAGCTTATGTCAACTGTTATTGATTTATCAGATAATTGGTTAATGCTTAAAAGATTAGAATTAGGGGTGTTTACTGATAATAAAAGAGCTTTAAGTTTATATAAATCATTTGGTTTTGAAATAGAGGGAACTAGGAAATGTGCAGCTATTAGAAATGGAAAATATGAAGATGAATATATTATGGGAAGAATTAAAAATTAAATAATATTAATTATAATAAAAAAACCACTTACAGAGTAAGTGGTTTAAATCGTTAAATTTATAGGGGAGTTTGGGATCAGGGTATTATTTTGAATAATCTCTAATTAAATCTTCTATCTTTGATTTACATCTAAAGCCATGGCAACTTCCAGTACAAGCACCGGTATCTTTAGAAACCTCATCAACGGTATGGGCTCCATTTTTTATGGATTCCTTAATTTTAGCTCTGGATATAGATTTACACGTACAAGTTTTTGTGATTTTATCAAGGATATCAGCATTTAAATTATTTTCCATAATAGATCCTCCAAAATACAAAGATATTAGGAAACACAAAAATTAATTATTAGGTAAACTAATTTTTGAGTAATACGTTTCAACAACTATATTAAATCATAGTATACTAAAATAGTCAACAATAAATATTAAATAATAATAATTATCCATCAATTAGTTAATACATAAAAAATAAGAAATAATAATTAAGGAAAGTAAAAGCATTTATCTTTAATCTTTATCTTTAATTTCTTACTTATTAGAATAATGAAAATAAAGTTTTGGGTGCAATTGACAAATCAATATTTAATAATATATAATGAATTCATTAAAGACTATGATTAGGATAAGTACTTTGATTTATTCTTTTAAGAGAGTGATTGGTTGGTGTGAAATCATAAGAAGATTAGAGGAAAATCACCTAGGAGTTTGAGGCTGAAAGTTTTATACAATTAAGTTATCACGTTTGCCCGCGTTAAGGGATAAGGTATGAAAGTATCTGAAATAATGCTCATAGAATAGTTATGAGTTTATTAACCTTAGGTGGTATAGCGAATTATCTTCGTCCTTTTGGGATGGAGTTTTTTTTTATTTTAAATGAGCCTTCAAAATTTGAATTGGATACTTGAAGTTACATAGTAATGAATTAATTCGACCATAGGAGAAGGAGTTTCATAAAAAATAGGATTAAAATATGTCTTTAAGAGAATAATTTTAATAGTTGATAAACGTAAAGAAAGGAGAATTCTTATGTACAATAAAGTTGAATTACCAAATGGTTTTGTTGGACTTGAAAAAGAAATAGCAAACCTTTGGACTGCAAGAAATGTTATAAAAAAGAATTTTGATATGAATCAAGATGGTGAATATTTCACTTTCTATGATGGGCCTCCAACAGCAAATGGTAGACCACACGTTGGGCACGTTTTAACAAGAGTTATGAAAGATATAATCCCAAGATACAAGGTTATGAAGGGATATAAAGTTATAAGAAAAGCTGGATGGGATACTCATGGTCTTCCAGTAGAACTTGAAATAGAAAAGAAACTTGGTATTTCTGGTAAAGAGCAAATCGAAGAATACGGAGTTGAAAAGTTCGTTAAAGAATGTAAAGAAAGCGTATTTACTTATGTAAGTATGTGGGAAAAAATGACTAACCAAATTGGATATTGGGTAGACATGGAGAATCCATATGTTACTTATCATAATCCATATATTGAATCAGTTTGGTGGGCATTAAAACAAATGTGGGATAAAGGTCTTTTATATGAAGGACACAAAGTAATGCCATATTGCCCAAGATGTGGTACTGCATTATCTTCTCACGAAGTTGCACAAGGATATAAGGATGTTAAGGACTTAACTTGTATAGCTAAATTTAAAGTTGTAGGAGAAGAAAACAAGTATATATTAGCTTGGACAACAACTCCTTGGACATTACCTTCAAACTTAGCTTTATGTATAAACAAAGCTTATACTTATATTGAAGCAAAAGTTGGAGATGAAGTTTACGTTTTAGCTAAAGATTTAGCTGATAAAGTTTTAGGTGAAGAATACGAAATAGTTAGAGAGTTCAAAGGTGAAGAGCTTTTAGGAACTAAGTATGAACAATTAATGCCTTTTGGTAAAGTAGAAGGAAAAGCATTTGAAGTTATTCATGGTGATTATGTTACTTTATCAGATGGTACTGGTATAGTTCATATAGCTCCAGCATACGGTGAAGACGATAGTTTAGTAGCTAAAGCTAATGGAATTACTTTCATCAACTTAGTTGATAGAGAAGGTAGATTCGTAGAAGAAGTTACTCCATGGGCTGGTAAATTCGTTAAGAAATGTGATGAAAGCATTTGTAAATGGCTAGAAGAAAACAATAAGCTATTTAAATCTGAAAGACACATGCACTCATACCCACATTGTTGGAGATGTGACACACCACTTCTTTATTATCCAAAGGAAAGCTGGTTTGTTGCAATGACTAAGCTTAGAGATAAGCTATTAGAAAACAACAATAAGATCAACTGGTATCCTGATAACATTAGAACTGGTAGATTTGGTAAGTTCTTAGAAAATGTTATTGACTGGGGTATTTCAAGAGATAGATATTGGGGAACTCCACTTCCAATTTGGAATTGTGAATGTGGTCACAAAGAATGTATAGGAAGCATTGAAGAACTTAAGAAAAAGGGAATCAATGTTCCAGAAGATATAGAATTACACAAACCATATATAGATAATGTTCATTTAAAATGTGAAAAGTGTGGTAAGGAAATGACAAGAACTAATGAAGTTATTGACTGCTGGTTCGATTCAGGATCAATGCCATTTGCTCAATTACACTATCCATTTGAAAATAAAGAATTATTTGATCAAAACTTCCCAGCTCAATTTATATCAGAAGCTGTCGACCAAACAAGAGGATGGTTCTATACTTTACTTGCAATTTCAACTGCAATATTTGATAGAAATCCATTTGAAAACTGTATAGTTTTAGGTCACGTTCTTGATAAGAAGGGCTTAAAGATGTCAAAATCAAAAGGAAATGTTGTAGATCCATTTACTGTATTAGACTCACAAGGTGCTGATGCAACAAGATGGCACTTCTATACTGCAAGTGCACCGTGGTTACCTACAAGATTCTCTGTAGATGACGTTGGAGAAGCAGGAAGAAAGTTCATGGGAACATTATGGAATGTTTATTCATTCTATGTATTATATGCTGAATTAGATCAATTCAATCCTCTACAATACTCTGATTTTGTATCAGAAAATGTAATGGATAAATGGATTATGTCTAAATTAAATACTTTAGTTAAAGATGTTGATTCTATGTTAGATTCATATCAAATAACTCAAGCTGCTTTAGCTATTGAAGACTTTACAGATGAGTTATCAAATTGGTATGTAAGAAGAAATAGAGGAAGATACTGGACTCAAGAATTAACAGATGACAAGATAGGTGCTTATGTAACATTATATAGAGTATTAACTACAGTTATAAAAGTTGCAGCTCCATTTGTTCCATTTATAACAGAAAATATCTATCAAAACTTAGTTGTTGGATTAGATAAGAACGCTGAAGAAAGTATTCACTTATGCAAATGGCCAGAAGTTGATGAAAAGGCTATTGATAAGGAATTAGAAAAGGAAATGGACTTAGCTTATACTATAGTTAAGCTTGGAAGAAGTGCAAGAAATGGGGCTAATATTAAGAATAGACAGCCACTTTCAAAGATGCTTGTTTCTACTGATTCACTTCCAAGATATTATGATGATATAATAACTGATGAGTTAAATATCAAAGAAGTAGAATTTGGTGCTGACCTATCTACTCATGTTAACTTTGAAATTAAGCCTAACCTACCTGTATTAGGAAAAGCTTATGGTAAGTTAATACCAGCAATAAGAAAAGAAATTGCTGCTAGAAACCAAATGGAATTAGCTCAAACTATTCAAAATGGTGGAGTAGTAGTTATAAATATTGATGGAAATGAAATTGAATTAAATAAGGAAAACTTATTAGTTACTATGCAAGGGCTAGAGGGTTATGCATTTGCTGGTGAAGGTTCAATTGGGGTTGTTTTAGATACAAATATTACAGATGAACTTAGAGAAGAAGGTCATGTAAGAGAAATGATCTCTAAGATTCAAAATATGAGAAAAGATAAAGGGTTTGAGGTTGCAGATAAAATTAAGTTATATGTTGCAGATAATGATATGTTATTAGATATTGTTAAAAAATATGCAGAAGTAATAAAGAAAGAAACCTTAACTCAAGAAATAGTTTACAATGAAGAAGTTGATTATTCAGATACAGTTATCAATGGCGAAAATTTAAAGATGAATGTAGAAGTTATAAAATAATTAATGGATTTGTTATAAAGGGTAGGGATTAAGTAATAATTCCTACCCTTTTTTCAAATAATAGTATTATAGGCAAATTGTTTAAATAATGAGTGTAAAAAATGGTTAAATTTATTGTATTAAATAGGAAAAAAAGGTATAATTAATAATTAAAATAGAAAATGGAGTGATGTTGGATATGGCTACTTCTATAAAAGATGTTGCTAGAGAAGCTGGCGTTTCAATAGCTACGGTATCAAGAGTATTAAATGATATAGATGTTGTAAATGAAGATACAAAGAAAAAAGTATTAGATGCAATAAAAAAATTAGGATATAGACCTAATATAGTTGCAAGAAGTTTAAAGACACAAAGAACAAAAACAGTTGGAATATTAGTTCCTGATATCTCAAGTGGATTTTATCCTGAGATAGTAAGAGGAGCAGAAGATGTTGCAAATATTTACGATTACAATGTAATATTATGTAACTCAGATTTTGATTACGATAAAGAAAAAGATTACTTAAGAGTACTTAAAGAAAAAATGGTTGATGGTGTTATATATATGAGTTCTTGTTTAGAGGAAGAAACTCTAGATATAATTAATGAACTTGATTTAAAAACAGTTCTTGCTGAATCAAGAGATAAAGAAGGTAGATTACCAAGTGTAATTATTGACAATGTTGAAGCAGCATATAATGCAACTAAGAGTTTAATTGATAAAGGTTTAAAGAATATTGCATTTGTTGGTTTTAATAAAGGTTCTGTTAATGCTTGGGGAGATAGACAGGTAGGTTACGAAAAAGCATTAGAAGAGAATGGCTTAAAGGTAGATGAAGATTTAGAATTCTTCAAGGATTTAAAAGTTAAGAGTGGCTATAAGGCTGTAGAAAAATTCATAGAAAGCGGAAAGAAATTTGATGGTGTAGTTTGCTCTTCAGACGAAATTGCTATGGGAGTAATTAATGCATTAAGAGAAAAAGGCATTAGAGTTCCAGAAGATGTAAGTGTAATTGGATTTAATGATAATGCAGTTGCATCATATTTCTATCCAAAAATAACTACAGTAAAACAACCAAGCTATGATATGGGTTCTGTAGCAATGAGAATGTTAATAAAAATGTTAAATAATAAGCCATTAGAACAAGATCAATATGTTTTAGATTACAAAATAATTAATAGAGAAAGTACTAAATAAGTATGAAAATGCTATAAATTTTAATAATTTATAGCATTTGTTTTTTTTTATTAATATAAAAAGTTGTAATCAATTTCAAAAAAAGTATTGTTTTTTAAAAAATGGCATGATATAATGGTTATAAAACTGGTAACGTTTACTAAAAGGTAGTTATGTCTAAAATTGGGTACACAATCAATTAGGTATAGGCAATATCACTGAGATTATTGAGATTTAGAGAATTTGGGTATAAAGTAAGGTTATAAAATAAAAATATAATAATTACTTTTTAGTAACTAAAATGAAAGAGGATAGCTTTTGCTATCCTCTTTTTGATTTAAGTGATATTAAGTAAAATATTTTATAATATTCCCTCTGTTTTAAGTAAATTTTCTAATTTTTGAACTTTTTCTGTTAGAGTCATGAATTTTTGTTTTAATATAGCATTTTCTTCATTTCCCTCATTAATGTAGCTTTCCATTTCTTCTACAGCTTTTAATGCCTCATCGATATCTTTTTGAGCTAGTTTTAAATTTGATTCTTTCATTTATGTATCTCCTTTATTAGGTAACTAAAACTTGTATGAAAATCCTTCTAAGTACCCTTGAAGGTGAAAGTAAAACTCAAAAAATAGAATTTCACTTATGTTAATATCTTTATCCTATCACTAATAAATATGTGATGCAAGGCATATATTGTAAAGTAAAGAATAAAGAGAGGGGAAAAAAATGATTAACTATATATGGTTTGTAATGATTTTTCTGGGTTTGATAGTTGGAATATTTACTGGCAATGGTGAAGGAATATCTAATGCCATAATAGGATCTATTGATTCTACAGTTAGTTTTATAATTGGATTAGTAGGATTAATGTGCTTTTGGTGTGGAGTAATGAAGGTTGCAGAAAAAAGTGGATTTACAGAAAAACTAGCCAAGCTTATGAAACCAATATTAAAACTTATTTTTAAAGAATCAGCAAAGGATGAAAAAGCTTTAGGGGCTATAGTTATGAATATAACTGCTAATATGATGGGGCTTGGAAACGCAGCTACACCTTTTGGAATAAAAGCAATGGAAGAAATGGACAGGTTGAATAATGAAAAAGGGCGAGCTAGTAATGATATGGCATTATTTTTGGTATTAAATGCGGCATGTATTCAATTAGTTCCATCAACAGTATTATCTATAAGAGCAGCAGCAGGTTCCACAAATCCTGGAGTAATAATACTTCCAGCAATAATATCAACTGGTACTGCAGCCATTGTTGGTGTTATTTGTTGTAAAATTTTGCAAAGATATTTTTAGGATTATGGGGTGATATTAATGTTTAACTATATAACTAAAAGTATTATTCCTATAATAGTTTTAATTATTATTACTTATGGAATGATAAAGGGTAGAAAGGTTTATGATTGGTTTGTTGAAGGAGCAAAGGATGGATTAAAGGTTTGTGTAAATATTTTTCCTTATCTTTTAGCAATGATAATAGCAGTTCAAATATTTAGAGAAGCTAATCTGTTAGACATGTTAAACAATGCAATTGCACCACTTTGCAAACTAATAGATTTACCAAAGGAGGTTGTACCTTTAGTATTAATCAAGCCTCTTTCAGGAAGTGGAGCTATGGGAGTTTTTACTGATATTTTAAAAAATTATGGTGCTGATACCCCTATAGGTTTAGTAGCTTCGGTAATTATGGGAACTACAGAGACAATATTTTATACTGTAACTGTATATTTTGGAGCAGTTAAAATAAAGAAAACACGTCATACTGTTTGGGCAGCTATAATGGCAGATATGTCTGCTATTATAATGGCAATATTAATGGTTAAAGTACTTATTCTTTAATTATGAGTTAATACTGAAAAGTTAAGGATATTATTTTCAGAAATTAGTATGATTTTCATTAAGAATTTATATTATTCTTTTAAGTAATATTCTTAATTTTCATCATTATTAAAATTTAAAAAGGTGAAATTTGTAAATTAATATAAAGGTAAATAATTTTTTGAATGTAAAATTTATAGTGCGTTGTAAAAATTTTGGTTGTATAATATTAATAAAATAAATCGAATGGAGAATGATTATGGGGGAAGATAGATTTTACATTGTAAATGAAAGATCATTACCAGAGATATTTAAAAAGGTAATTGAAGTAAAAGAGAATATTGAACTTGGGAATGCAAAGGATATAAGTGAGGCTATAAAATTAGTAGGTATTAGTAGAAGTACATACTATAAATATAAAGATGATGTATTTCCAATGGGACAAGATATGCAGTCAAAAAAGGTAACTTTAATAATCTTAATGACACATAAGTCAGGAACATTATCTAAAGTATTAGATTGTATTGCTTTTTATAAGGGAAACATATTAACTATAAACCAAGATATTCCTATAAACTTATCAGCTAATGTAACTGTTACTATTGATATTTCGCATATGGAGAAAAGTATAAGTCAATTAGCTGCAAGGTTAAATTCTTTACCTAATGTTAGAAGCGTTAAGTTATTAGCAGCAGAGTAATAAAACTAAATGACAAAATATTATTTGCAAGGAGATAGGGCTATGAATAAAAATATTTATAAATTTAATAGAGATAATCTTTTAGATAAAATTAAGGATAATTCAATTGTGATTTTATTTGCAGGAAAGGCAATTCAGAAGACAGGAGATCAAACTTATCCTTTTACACCAAATAGAAATTTTTATTATTTAACAGGAATAAAAGAAGAAGATCATATATTAGTTATGACAAAAATTAATGGAGTAAAATCTTCTAAACTTTATATAAAAGACATTGATCTAGAGATGGAAAAATGGGTAGGTAAAAGCATACGTAAAGAAGAAGCTGAAGAGATTGCGGCTGTAGATGAAGTTAAATTCAAGAGCCAGTTTGACGGAGACATCCATGGAATGATTACTATGAAGGAAGAAATAAATCTTTATTTAGATTTAGAAAGAATGAGTGCAAACAGAGAAGGAACTATTTCACATAGATTTGCCAATGAAATAACAACTAAGTATCCACAAGTTAGAATAAATAATGTTTATAGTAAAATTGGTGAATTAAGATTAAAAAAATCACAAGAAGAAGTAGATAAAATAAAAAAAGCTATTGAAATAACAAAAAGCGGAATTGAAAAATTAATGTCTGAAGCTCGTGTTGGAATGAAGGAATATGAATTAGAAGCATATTTTGATTTTAATTGTAAGGTTAAAGGTGCAACAGGGCTAGCTTTTACAACAATAGCTGCCGCAGGAGAAAATGCTACAACATTACATTATGTTGATAATAATTGTGAGCTTAAAGAAAATGATTTAATTCTTTTTGATTTAGGGGCTGAATATAATTGTTATAACGCAGATATATCAAGAACATTCCCTGTTAATGGTAAATTCACTGAAAGACAAAAAGAAGTTTATAATGCTGTTTTAAGGGTAAATGAAGAGATTATCAACTTAATTAAGCCAGGTATGAAATATAAGGATGTAAATGAAAAAGCTACAGAGCTAATTTCAGAAGAATGTATAAAGCTTGGATTAATTAAAGATAAAAGTGAAGTAAGAAAGTACTACTATCATAGTATAGGTCATAGTTTAGGTATGGATACACATGATATTGAAACTCCGCATAGAGATATTATTTTTGAGCCAGGAGTTGTATTTACTGTTGAACCAGGAATATATATCGCCGAAGAAGGAATAGGAATTAGAATTGAAGATGATATCCTTGTTACAGAAGATGGCGTTATTAATTTATCTAGTGATATTATAAAGACTGTGGAAGAGATTGAAAACTTTATGAGTAAAAATGGAAAATAATATGTATAAAAAGTTATAAAATGGTATTGCAAATGCAATAAATTGATTATATAATCAATTTATAAATAACAAAAGTGAATAAACTAGGGTAGAGGCGCGAAAGTTAATAGTATTATTGATGAGGAAAGCACTGTGATTCAATAAGAAAGGAGCAATCGCCGAAGCGTACAACTAATGCTTTAAGGTTGTATAGCTGGGAATACATAGAATATATGTATTACTGTCACAAAGTATTTTGTGGTGAGCTATCATTTAAGACTTGTAGTTTTATAATTTTTTAGTACATACAAGGCCTTGAGTGTTAACTCAAGGTCTTTTTTTATTGTTAGTTTGGGGTGCCCTTATTATTCGCTTTTATATAAAATAAGGGGGAAAAAGAAGTGAAAAGAAGTTACAAAGTATTATTACTTACAATGCTAGTATTTATTTTTTCAACGTCAGTTGTATTTGCAGCAGAAGTTGAACCGGCGGTGAATGCAAATAAGTTTGGGCTATGGACATTACTACCACCATTAGTTGCAATAATATTAGCTTTTATAACAAAAAATGTTGTTATTTCATTGTTTATAGGTATTTTATCAGGAAGCTTTTTAATTAGTTTGGCAGGACATAATGTATTTGGGGCATTTATACAAGCGTTCTTAGATTTTGTAAATAGAGCTTTGAATTCATTAGCAGATCCGTGGAATGCTGGGATAGTTCTTCAAGTGCTTGCAATTGGGGGAGTAATTAATTTAGTTGCAAAAATGGGAGGAGCAAAGGCTATAGCAGAGGCTTTAGCTAAAAAGGCTAAGACGGTAAAAAGTACACAAATGACAACTTGGCTTTTAGGTTTATGTGTTTTCTTTGATGATTATGCAAATTCACTAATAGTTGGACCAATAATGAGACCAGTAGCTGATAAAATGAAGATATCAAGAGAAAGATTGGCTTTTATTATAGATGCTACAGCAGCACCAGTGGCTGGGCTAGCTATTATTTCTACTTGGATTGGATTAGAAGTAAGTTTAATTGGTGAAGGATTTAGTTCAATAGGTGTAGAGGCAAGTGGTTTTGGAGTATTTCTTCAAACAATACCTTATAGATTCTATAACATATTGATATTGGCATTTATAGTGATAACGGCTTTAACTTTAAAAGAATTTGGGCCAATGAGAAAAGCTGAGATTGCGGCAAGAAACAGAGATAAGAATATTAAAGATGAGGTTGCAGTTGAAGCAACAGCTCAAATGGATGAATTAGAGCCAAAAGAAGGTGTTAAGCTTAGTATATGGAATGCAATTATTCCAATAGGAGCATTAATAATTTCTGCATTAGTAGCATTTTATTATAGTGGATATAGTGCAATAATTGGTGGAGATCCATCTGCAACTCAAGAAATTATGATTAATTCACCATTTTCATTTAAAGGCATAATGGAAGCATTTGCTGCTTCAGATGCTTCTGTAGCATTATTCCAATCAGCATTATTTGCTTCAATAGTTGCTATTTTAATGGGAGTTTGTAAGAAAATATTTACTTTAAGTGAAGCTATTGAAGTTTGGGTTGATGGAATGAAAGGGTTAATAATAACTGGAGTTATATTAATATTAGCTTGGTCATTAGGATCAGTAATTAAAGAACTTGGAACTGCATATTATTTAGTTGAAGTATTAAAAGGGGCAATACCAGCATTCTTATTACCAAGTTTAATATTTATTTTAGGGGCAGTAATTTCATTCTCTACAGGAACTGCATATGGAACAATGAGTATATTAATGCCACTTGCAATTCCATTAGCATATTCAATTAATCCAGATATGTCATTTGTAGTAGTTTGTACAAGTGCGGTATTAACAGGAGCTATCTTTGGCGATCACTGTTCACCAATATCAGATACAACAATACTTTCTTCAATGGGAGCTGGATGCAATCATATTGAACATGTTAAGACACAAATATGGTATTCGCTATTTGTTGCAGCAGTAACTATATTATTTGGATATATTCCATCGGGATTTGGAGTTCCAATATATATAGTATTGCCAATTTCATTAATAGCATTATATGTAGGAGTACAAATATTCGGTAAGAAGGTTGAAGAAGCTTAAGCAATAAGAAAAATAAATAAAGAGGGCTATATATTAGAAGGGTTATGCAGAAGCATAACCCTTTTTTGATAGTTTTAATCTATAATGTAGATACACTTATATTTAAATTTTTTTATTATAAAATTCCAATTATTTATGTGGTGGTGGTGTTATAAGTTTATTAACTAATATTGAAATTACTATTCCAAGCAATGTTTCTATTATTCTGTTAGTTGCATAAAATAAGGGATCACTATAAGCATGAGCTGTAGTAACACCTAGGAATGCAATACATGTTATATTTATAGCACCTGGCCTTTTTAGAATATTGCATAGATAAATCATTAAGATAATACCTATAGCAATAATTAAGTATATAAGTGGTTTTGATATGTAAGTATTAGATATATGATTTTCTAATGATCTAAATAAGAATAAAAATATTAAGCCAAAACTAGCACCTAATATAGTACCTGCACCTCTATTTATACCCATATGAATTGAGTTATAAACAGTATCTTGTAAACAAATTACTGCAGTAAGGCAAGCAAAAAAAGGTTCGTTAGGCAAAAGTAACAAACATAGAAAAACAGCTATACCTGATTTTATTGTTCTAAGTCCAACCTTAGGAAATTGAAATTTTTCCATAATTAAGCCTCCTATCCCTTTAGATATTATATCTAAGAAATAGTCAAATTTCACTATTTAATATTATATTTTTTATTAAAATCAAAAAATGTTAAAAATTATATTTTTATAGATAAATTTATATATTATTCATACCTTATAATAAAAAATGATTTATAATTATTTTTAAGAATATATAGTAAAGTGGGGATAAAATGGATTTTATTATACTTGTTATTTTAGAAATAGTTCCAATAATATTATGGGCATGTGGATGGTATTTTGAAAATAAATATTCGAAATATCCTGATGTGAGTAGGGGATATAAATTTGGAAGTGCAAAAAATAGTAATTTAGAATGGGAGTATGGAAATAAGGTTGCTAGTAAGGTTTTTAGTACAACAGGAACGTTATTATTTACAATTATAATAATAGCAAGATTATTATTTGATATTAATATAATTACTATTATTTTCATATTATTTATTGTGATATGTGTAAATTTTATGATAATAGAGGGCATAATAAAAAAGAAGTTTAAAAATAAATAGAATAGGTTTGACAGTTTTTACATTTTAGCATATTATAAAATTAATAAATGCATAGAAGAGAAGAGTAGTTAAGGAATGTATCTAAAGAGAGCTAGAATGGGTGAGAGCTAGTGTTACTGAACTTTATGAAGATGGTCTTGGAGCTGATTATCTGAGCTTGAAAAAGTTAGGGTAATACGGGAGCAACCGTTATATTGCAAGGTGATGATAGTCACCTAATGAGATATTTATTGTGAAATAAATATGAAATAGAGTGGTAACGCGTATATAACGCCTCTATATGGGTATAAAAGCCTATATAGAGGCATTTTTTAGTTAGGAGTTAGAGTTTTTAGTTAGTAATTAAAATTAATGATTCTATTATTTTAAGCTATAACTTTTAGCAATAAATTGTTAACAAAAAAGAGGAGGAAGTAATATGACTAAAAAACCATATTATATAACTACGCCAATTTATTATCCATCTACTAAGTTACACATCGGTAATACTTATACAACAGTAGCAGCGGATGCTTTAGCTAGATTTAAGAGATTAAATGGATATGACGTAATGTTTTTAACAGGAACAGATGAACATGGTCAAAAAATTCAAAGAATAGCAGAAGAAAAGGGAATAACTCCTAAAGAGCATGTTGATGAAATAGTTGCTGGAATTAAAGAGTTATGGAGTATGATGGACATAAGCTATGATAAATTTATCAGAACTACTGATGATTATCATAAGAAAACAGTTCAAAAAATATTTAAGAAATTATATGACCAAGGTGATATATATAAATCTTCTTATGAAGGATTATACTGTACTCCATGTGAATCTTTCTGGACAGAAACACAATTAGTTAATGGAAATTGTCCAGACTGTGGAAGACCAGTTGAAAAATCAAAAGAAGAAGCTTATTTCTTTAAAATGAGCAAATATGCTGATAGATTAATGAAATATATTGATGAGCACCCAGAGTTTATTCAACCAGAATCAAGAAAAAATGAAATGGTTAATAACTTCTTAAAGCCAGGTTTACAAGATCTTTGTGTATCAAGAACAAGCTTTAACTGGGGAGTTCCAGTTACTTTTGATGAAAAACATGTAGTTTATGTTTGGATAGATGCATTATCTAACTATATATCTGCTTTAGGATATGGAAGTGAAAATGATGAATTATATAAGAAGTACTGGCCTGCAGACGTTCATTTAATAGGTAAAGATATCTTAAGATTCCATACTATTTACTGGCCAATTATGCTAATGGCTTTAGGTGAAGAGTTACCAAAGCAAGTATTTGGGCATGGATGGTTACTTGTAGATGGTGGAAAGATGTCAAAATCTAAAGGAAATGTTGTTGATCCAGTAGTTTTAGTTGATAAATTTGGCGTTGACGCAGTTAGATATTATTTATTAAGAGAAATTCCATTTGGAGCAGACGGATTATTTAATAATGAAATATTTATAAAGAAGATTAATTCGGATCTTTGTAATGACCTTGGTAACTTATTATCAAGAACGGTTGCAATGATTGAAAAGTATTTTGATGGAGTAATTCCAGCACCAACAGCTAAAGAAGAGATTGATAATGAATTAATTAGCTTAGCTATAGAAACTCCAATTAAAGTAACAAAAGCAATTGATAATTTAAGAATTCCAGAAGCATTAGAAAATGTATTTGAACTTATAGGAAGAGCAAACAAATATATAGATGAAACAACTCCTTGGATACTTGCAAAGGATGAAGAAAAGAAAGAAAGACTAGGTACAGTTTTATATAATTTAGCTGAAAGCTTAAGATTTGCATCTGTATTATTATCATCATTCTTACCAAGTACAAGTGAAAAAATTAATGCTCAATTAAATATTACTACAACAACTTGGGATTCATTATCAGGATTTGATGGAACAACACCAGGAACTGAAGTTAAAAAAGGTGAAGCTTTATTCCCAAGAATAGATGTAGCTAAGACTTTAGAAGAATTAGAAGCTATGAGATTAGCTCAATTAGAAGCTAACAAGCCAAAAGAAGAATATAAAATGCAACCAATTAAAGAAGAAATAACTATTGAGGATTTTGAAAAAATAGATTTAAGAGTAGTTAAAGTTTTAGAATGTGAACCAGTTAAAAAAGCTAAAAAATTATTAAAATTAAAGGTTGATTTAAATGGAGAAGAAAGACAGGTTATTTCAGGAATAGCAATGCACTATAAACCAGAAGAATTAGTTGGTAAATATGTAGTTTTAGTTGCTAATTTAAAACCTGTTACTTTAAGAGGTGAATTATCACAAGGAATGATATTAGCAGCAGCTACAGATGATGATAGCGTATTAAAGTTAGTAAATCCAGGTGAATTACCAACAGGAAGCGTTGTTAGATAAGTGAAGTTCTAAATATTTGATTTAGTTAACTGAACTTACACCTACGAGTGTTAATGAGTAGGTGTTTCATTAAAGTAGTGAGTGACAAGTGATAAGTTAAGGAATAAAGTTGGCATAAGCGGATTTTAGGAAATGAAAAAAAGGTCAGCTTTGCTGACCTTTTTACTATAACTCAAAACTATTAACTAAATAAAAGGGGGTTTTTTAATGAATATTATTATAGGTAATGCATGGCCTTATGCTAATGGACCTTTACATTTGGGAAGAATTGCAGTTTTGTTACCGGGAGATATTTTAGCTAGGTATCATAGGATGATGGGGGATGAGGTTGTTTTTCTTTCTGGAACAGACTGTCATGGTACTCCTGTAACAATGAAGGCAAAAGAAGAAGGAATAACACCATTAGAAGCTGTAGAAAAATATCATGAAGAGTTTAAAAAATGCTTTAAATCATTAGGGTTTTCTTTTGATATTTTTGCAAAAACTCATTCAGAGTATCATGAAGAAAAGGTTAAGTATTTCATATTAGAATTATATAAAAAGGGTTTTATATATGAAAAGAATGTAGAACAAACTTATTGTGAAAAATGTAATGAATATTTAGCTGATAGATATATTATAGGAAAATGCCCAATTTGCGGAGAAGAAGCAACTGGTGATGGTTGTGAAAATTGTAATGGTGAATTTGAAAGTAGTGAATTAATAGATATAAGATGCAAATTCTGTGATTCTGAGCCAGTTTTAAAAGAAACTAAACATTTATTTTTTAGCTTATCAAAATTCGAGAATGATGTTAAAAGATTATATATAAATCAAGATGGATGGAGAGAAAATGCAAAGAAGATACTAAAAAGATATTTAGATGAAGGACTAAGAGATAGGGCAGTAACTAGAGATTTTGATTGGGGTGTTGATGTTCCATTAGAAGGTTATGAAGATAAAAAAATATTCGTTTGGATAGAAGCGGTTATGGGATATTTAACAGCTAGTATGAAATGTCTTGAAGAAAGAGGCGAGGATTATAAAGAATATTGGGAAGGTGAAGACTCAAGAGTTTATTTTATTCACGGAAAAGATAATATACCTTTTCATACTGTAATATTCCCAGCAATTTTAGCAGGACTTGGCATAAAAAATCCTAATTTGAGAATAATATCAGGAGAACATCTAAAACTTGAAAGTAAGCCTTTTTCAGCAGTTAAAAATTGGGCTCTTTGGGCAGATTACGTATGTAAAAAATATAATGCTGATAGTTTCAGATACTATTTATCATTAAATTCACCAGAAGATAAAGATACTGATTTTACTTGGAGAGAATATATAAATATACATAATAATGAGTTAGTAGGAGAACTAAATAATTTTGTTAATAAGGTTTTATTATTTTCTAGGAAAAATTATGCTAATAGAGTACCTAATGGAAAGATGGATGAAAAGTTAAAAAATGAAATTTTGAATTTATATTTTGATATAGGTGATAAAATCGAAGAAGGTCATTTTAGAGATAGTTTAAATGACATAATGAATTTATGCAAAAAGGGAAATAAATATTTTGATAATAGTAAGGTTTGGGATTTATTAAGTAGTGATTCTGCTAAATGTAAAGATGTCACTTATAATTGTATTCAAATTATAGTTAATTTATCAAATTTATTATATCCATTTATGCCAGGAACTTGTGAAAAAATAAAAGTATCAATAGGATTAAATGAAAGTATTTGGAGCTTTACTGAAAAAAAAGAAGGATTAATTAAAGAATGTGAAGTTCTTTTTAATAAAATTGATAAAAAAAGAGTTAGTGAAGAAGTAGCTAGATTAAAAGAAAAGAAAAATTAACAAAAAAAACCTAGAGTTATTTCATTTGGGGGACGAATAACTCTAGGAAACCAACTTTACAAGATGGTTTTAGGGGTAAATAATAATGCTTTAACTACTTTACAGTTATTATAATAAACTTTAATTGTGTCATTTAGGTGTCAAATTTCTGAAGAAAATATTAACTATTCTTAATAAAAAATAAATTAGAGAAAGTTTTATGGTTGAATTTACTTAAAGGGGGAGTTTAGATGATTATAGCTATGATATTGACATTATTATTTATATTAATAATATTTGCAGCATTTATATGGCAAGCTGTTTGGGTTGCTATAGATTCTAGAAAAAAGGGAGAAGAATATTGGTGGTTATGGACTATTGCGGCAATAATAGCTTTTCCTATTGGATTAATAGTTTATGCACTTGTAACAAGAAGTGATAAAAGCAAATGTAATAATTGTGGAAAGGAAATTCCACATAATATAAATTCATGCCCATACTGTGGAATGAAATGTGGATTCTTTTGTCCAAGCTGTGGACAAAAAGTTGAAAGTGGATGGAATTATTGCCCTCATTGTACAACAGAACTTCCAGATGAAATAAAAGAATCAAAAGCTAGTAAGAAATCAAATAAAAAGGTAATGATTGCTATAGTAATTACTATTACTATATTAGCTTTGTTAATAGTAATTTCTTTTCTAGGTGTTATAACATACTCATTTAATGGAGAAGTTTTTAGTAGTAGTAAAAATGAGATAGTAACAAGTAATGATGCAGATGAAAGGGGATATATTGGTTCTGATTATGAAGTAGAATATACAGATATAAGAACTTACAATTTACGTGCTGGAATCAGATCTGTAGATTATTCTGGAACGAGAAAAAATGGAGAAGTAATAATTAGATTATATGATTCTCAGGGAAATTTACTATCAGAGTCTGAACCAATAAATTCTAAAAAATTTAATGATGTATTTGTATCTGATAATGGGTATGCTACTAAGATTGAAATAGAGTATATAAATTTTAAAGGAAGTTTTTATTTTCATTTTTAGATAATTAAATATTATTGAATAAGAAGAAACTCAGTATTAGCTGAGTTTTTTTACTTTATTTTGGTATAATAAACAATAGAATTATATTTTTAAGGGAGAATTAAGTATGGAATTTAAATATGAAATATTTGACACACATTCACATTATGATGATGAAGCTTTTAATGAAGATAGAGAAGCTGTCTTTGAACAAATTAAAAGAGAAGGAGTAGTAGGGATTTTGAATTGCGCATGTTCTAAAGCAAGCTTAAAAACTACTAATGATTTAACGATAAATTATGATTTTATATATGGAGCTTTAGGAATTCATCCAAGTGATGCAAATGACTATAATGATGATGTAAGAAAAGAGATAATTGAATTAGCAACAAATAATAAAAAGATTTTAGCTATTGGAGAAATAGGGCTAGATTATTATTGGGAAGAAAATCCTCCTAGAGATATACAAAAAAGAGTATTTAGAGAGCAAATGAAATTAGCAGAAGAATTAAATTTACCAGTAGTTATTCATGATAGAGATGCTCATGCTGATACATTAGAGATAATGAAAGAGTTTCCAAATGTAATAGGTACAGTTCATTGTTTTTCTGGAAGTCTTGAATTTGCAAAAGAATGTGTAAAGTTAGGATATTATATAGGAATTACAGGTGTTGTAACATTTAAAAATGCTAGAAAAATATGTGAAGTAGTTGAAGGAATTCCATTAGATAGATTATTAGTTGAAACTGATTGTCCTTATATGGCTCCTGTGCCAAATAGAGGAAAAAGGAATAAATCGGACTATATACGATATATAATAGAAAAAATAGCCGAGATAAAGGAAATTTCTTCAAAAGAGGTTAATTTGGCTGTAAATGACAATTTCTATCGCTTGATTCATAATAAGAAATAAAGTAAAATAAATATTAACAATTGTAAAATTTTTCTAAAAATTTATAAACAGTATCTACAAACTTCAAAAAGCAAAATGCCATTATTTATTTTTATTCAAATTAATTATTAAAGGTGTATTTATTACACTTAAAAAAACAGGTTTTATTAAGGGTAGGGTGGGAAATTTGACAAAAACATGAATTATTTATATAATTCAATGGTCGCTCTTGCCAGAGGAGGTTAAATGTAGATGGTTGAAAAATGGAAGAAAAACTTAAGAAACAATTTTACTAATAGTCCTAAGGCAAAAATAATTACAGGTACTGTAGGTGTTGTATTAGTTACATTAATAGTAACACTTGCATGTATGAGAAAAAACATAACAATAATCGTTGACGGAAAAGAAGAAACATTTATAACATATAAAGGGACTGTTAAAGACATACTTGCAGAGAAGGAGATAGAAATTGCTCCTAAGGACAAAGTACAACCAGCTTTAGATGAAAAAATTTCATCAAAGGATATTATTAACATTAAGAGAGCTGTAGAAATTGAAATGGTAGTTGGTAGCAAAACTATTGTTATAAAAACTGCTGAAGATACTGTAAAAGATATGCTTGAAGCTGAAAGTGATGAACTTAATGCTGAAGGAATTGAATTTAATGAAGGATTAGATGAAATAACACCTTCGTTAGATACTAAAATATCAGATAATCTCACGATTCAATTAGTTAAGGTTGAAGTAACAAATGAAGTAGCCACTGAAGATATTGATTATGAAACAATAGTGGAAGAGGACGAAAGTTTAGATATAAACACTGAGGACGTTAGACAAGCAGGTGAAGCTGGTCAAAAAGAAATAACTTATAAGGTTATAAAAAAAGATGGCAAGGAAGTATCTAGGGAAGTAGTTCAATCAAAGGTTATTAAAGAGCCTGTAAATGAAATTATAGTACAAGGTACCAGAAGGGTATTTGCTAGCAGAGATGGAGAAATGGAATATAAGGATTTAATTTATTGTGAATCTACTGCATATGCAGGAGATACTATTACTGCGACAGGAACTGTGCCAAGTTATAATCCAGGTGGAATAAGCACAATAGCAGTTGATCCAAGAGTAATTCCATTAGGAAGTTTAGTTTACGTAGAAAATTATGGTAAAGCTATTGCAGCGGATACAGGTGGTTTAATTAAAGGAAAAATAATCGATGTGTTCCTTAATTCAGAATCTGAATGTAGAACATGGGGAAGAAAATATAACGTTCCAGTATATATTTTAGCATATCCTGGAGAATGGTAATAATAAAGGAGGTTAGTTATTGGACTAGCCTCCTTTAATATTTCTAAAAATATAGTATAAAATTTATTTAGAATAATAAATATAAATTTACAAAGGTTTGACATTATATGAATATAAGGATAAATTAATAAGAGATAATAAAGGAAAGGAAGAGATTCTTTTGATTAAAGAGGTTATAGTAGTTGAGGGAAAAGATGACATCGCAGCTGTAAAAAAAGCTGTTAATGCAGAAATGATTGCCACTGGTGGTTTTGGAATAAATGCTAAAGTTATTGCTAGAATTAAAGAAGCACAAAAAAGAAAAGGCGTAATAGTATTAACGGATCCTGATTTTGCTGGTGAAAAAATAAGAAAGATAATAGCAAAAAGAGTACCTGGAATAAAGCATGCATATATTGCACAAGAAGATGGAATTAAGGATGATGATATAGGAGTAGAAAATGCTAGTCCAGAAGTTATTATCGAAGCTTTAAATAGGGCAAAAGTAACATTAGAAGAAAAGGCTGAAACATTTGATGCTCAAGATATGTTTTATTTTAGATTAAATGGTGATCCTAATGCAAAAGCTAGAAGAATAAAACTTGGAAATAAGTTGGGAATTGGTTATGGAAATGCAAATCAAATGTTATCAAGATTAAATAATTATGGAATAACTAAAGAAGAATTTATAGAAGCTATTAAATATGTAGATGCGGAACTAGAGAAGGAGAAATAAATGGATATAAAAGATGTAAAAACAGCTGAGCTGGTTAAAAAATATAATTTTAAGTTTTCTAAAAGTTTAGGTCAAAACTTTCTAATTGATGATTCGGTGCCTAGAGATATAGTTTCAGGAGCTGAAGTTGATGGAGAAGATTTAGTAATAGAAATAGGACCAGGAGTAGGTACATTAACTGCTCAATTATTAAAGAAAGCTAAAAAAGTAGTTGCAATAGAATTAGATAATGATTTAATACCAATATTAGAACAAGAATTAGGAGCTAATCCTAATTTTACACTTATACATAATGATGCATTAAAGGTTGATTTTAATGAAGTAATAGGTGATGAAAAGAGTGTAAAGCTAGTTGCAAACTTGCCTTATTATGTTACAACACCTATAATAGTAAAATTACTTAAGGATGGGTACAATTTTAAATCATTAACAATAATGATTCAAAAAGAAGTTGCAGAGAGAATGAATGCAGAGCCTGGGAATAAAGATTATGGTGCACTATCTCTACTTGTTCAATATTACTGTAATACAAGTATAGTAAGAAAAGTACCACCAAGTTGTTTTATACCTAGACCAAAGGTTGATTCAATAGTTATTAGATTAGATAAGCTTAGTGAGCCAAAAGTTAAAGTTGAAAATGAAAAATTGTTCTTTGATATAATAAGAAGTTCTTTTAATATGAGAAGAAAAACTTTATGGAATGGCGTTAAGAGTATTGGACCAGCAAAGGAAAAGCTTGAAGAAGCTTTTGAAAAAGCTGGAGTTAATCCTAAGAGAAGAGGAGAAACATTATCTATCCAAGAATTTGCTAATCTTGCAAACTGTATTAATGAAATTTTATAAGAACTGAGTTGTTTTAAATTATAAACTCTATAAAGTCATTAAGTAAGCCACTTAAAAATAATAACATATTTTATAATGTTGAACATATAATATATGGAATTAATATAAAGTGGGGGTTCTAGAGAATGGCAAGTAATAGTAGATTGTATAGAAACTTCGTAATTTTGCAGGAGGACGAACGAGGATATGCAAACTCTGATGATAAGACATTATCTGGATATTCTAAGATAGAAGCAAAAGGAGATAAATGTAAAATTTCTTTCTATGCTCAAAATCTTAAAAAGGATGATGATAAATACTACATGTTACTTATTTGTTGTAAAAAGGATACAAAGCAAATAGTAAATTTGGGTCCTTTAGACGTGAGTGATAGTGGTAAAGGTGAAGCAACAAAGGAATATAATGTATCAAATATTGCTGGGTTAAACTTAGAATTTGATAAGATTTGTGGAACTGCTATAGCTAAAATGAATAATAATACTCCAATTTTTGTGATGTGCGGATTTTTAAATGGACAACAACCTAGCGATAATTGGAAGAGTTATATTATTGTTAAAGCTAAAGATGTTAGAGTAATAAAATCAGTTTCAGATAAGGATTCTAAGAAAGAACAAAGAAAACCAGAATTAAAGAAGAACCAAAGTAAATCTACTAGTAATGAAGTTAAAGATTCTAAGGTAGAAGAAAAAGCTACTGAAGAAAAGGTTGATAGAGAAAAAGTAGAAGAAAAATCAAAAGAAGAAATTAAAATACAAGAAGTTCAAGAAGTACAAGAAGTACACGAAGTAAAACAAGAGGCTTTAAATGAAATAATAGAAGAAATTACACCAAGGGAAAACTTAAGGGGTAAGTTCGAAGATTATGAAGAAGAAATTGAAGCTAATAAAGAGTTTGATCCGATAAATGGAAAGATAAGAGGAAGCATAGGAGAGTATTTTGAATCAATAGTTGATGGATTTGAAAGAGATTATAATAGCATAGATGAGTTAAAGTATACGAAGTGGTACAGAATACCTATTCATGATTTACATGAAATGTGTAATATGTCTAATTATAATAAGTATACATTAGCTTATTATCCAATGTTAAATTATTATCCATACATTAAAAAATATGGATATTTTATGCTTGGATATAAGTGCGATTCAAGAGGAAACCTAAAACATATTATTTATGGAGTGCCAGGAAAGAAAGATAAGGATGAACAGCCTTACGATGGAAGAACAGGTTTTGTAACTTGGGTAAATACTAATGGAGGACGTAGTGAGGGCTGTTGGTTAATGTTTTATGATTTCAAAAATTCAACAGTTGTTGTCCCAATGCAATAATGAAGAACATAGTGCTTAGATATTATATCTAAATTTTATTTGAAGGTTAATATAATAAATTAAATTGCTAATATTGGAATAAAGTATTATAATTATCTTTATTAGGGGAAGCATATGCTTCTCCTATTATTTTAATTAACAAATTAAAAGGAGATACAAATGTTAAGAGCATTAAAAAAATATATTTTAAGTTCATTTTTAATAATGTTTGTACTTGGTTTTTCAGGGTGTACAATTATAGAAAATGTTGAAAAAAAACTTGGATTGAAGAATGATTATTTCGAGTATTTAAATTCAAGTGATATAGAACAAATTAGTATACAAAGTACAAGAGATACAGGATTTAAATTTATAGTAACGGAAACAAGTGCCATTAGAGATATTTATAATATATTATCTAGGGCAAAGATAAGCGAAAATAAGTCTAGTTTAGATCCAGATTATAAGTTTGAATTTGATTTAGGTGATGAAGTTAAAGAATTTTATTATGTTGTTGGAACAGAAGATGGGAATTTTTATAATGATGGTAATACATTTTCAGTTTCTAAAAGATTAGATGAAGTAATAATTAAAAATTTATCTTTTATAAGAAAACCTAGAGATTTTGATTATATTTATTATCAATCTATTTTAGAAATATTACAACAAGTAAGTAAAACAGAAAATATAAATGATTATAAGGTAGGAGTAAACATAAGTGGAGATATTGATTGTTTAAAATATGTGTTTTCTACTGATATAATTAGTTTTTTAGATAAAGCTAAACAAATTATTCCAAATGTTGAGTTAGTGAAAAATAACGAAGCAGATTTTGATATGGTTATTACTGTAAAAAATAGAGGGTATGATAGTAGCAATTTTAAAACATTAATTACTGTAAAAAATAAAAAAGAAAATACAGAAGATAAATATTATGTTTCTGCAGTTAATGAATTTAAGGAATGGAATATAGAGGTATTAGAAAGTAAACCTAAAGGATGGTAATAGGAGTTAAGAATTAATAGTTAATAGTTTTAGGATAAAACTCCTTGGGGAGTTTCTAATAATATATTTTAAAGTCTGCCTAGGCAGACTTTATTTTTTAATTATTAACTTAAAATTATTAACTACTAAATTGTTGCTATATTAGATTTAAGCATTTTAACTAGTCTTTCTACAGGTAAGAATGCAAGTAAAACTAAGCAAATCATTAATTCCCCACCTACTGCTAGACCGTTAACGCTTAATGAGTAAATAATTGGAGATATACCTTCTGGGGCATATGAACCAAAGAAAACTACGCCTGAAATAAAATGTGAAATAAAGCGTAGTAGCATACCGATGCTTGCGCCTAAGTATTTATTTTTAAAGAATCCGGCAACTCCAACAGCCATAAATGGTAAAGGATAATCAAATAATACTTGAATAGGATTTAATATATATGGATCCAGTATTAATTTGAATAATCCGAAAAGGAAACCTGTAAATAGTCCAATAGAAGGACCATAAACAAATGAAATAATGATTATTGGAATCATACTACCTAAAGAAATGCTTCCACCACCATTAGGTAGGGAATAAATCTTTATCATGTCTAAGATAAATGCTAAAGCAATAGCTAGTCCTATTCGCGCTATTAACTTTGAATTAAATTTTAATGATTTAAATTTAATAAAAGCAATTAATAAAATTGCACAGCCAATTAATGTGATTAATGTTAATGGACTGCTAAAAATAGTTTTGAAATTTTCTCCAAGTGTTGCTAGAAAATTTGACATAAAAAAATACCTCCTTATTTGCGTAAGAGGTACCTAGGCATTAGAATATACATAATTTATTCTATAATGGCTTTCCTACGCTGGAATTATCCAGATCAGGTTAAAAGGGTTGATGAAAAAGTCATCTCTCAGCCTTGGGGCACCCCTAGCAACTTTATATAACATATATTTTAGCCATAAATTTACAAAAAGTCAACGGTCTTATTAAGCATTTGAGAGGACTTATAATTTGTATTAGGAGATTTATTAAATAAATTTGTTAAACTTATATTAGTACCTATGGGCATGATAGTTTCAAATGAAGTTAGTGGCATAGTTATAACAGAATCATCCTCTAATAATATGAAGGCATCATTGCCTGTATAATCTAATATCATTCCTTTCATGATAATACACCATCCTAAATAAATTTTTATTAGTTTACCCTAAAATATAATAAAAATACATCCAAGAATATTCTTGGATGTATTTTTATAAATATAAGTCTTTATAAACTATTTGAAAGACTTTTAAAGATTCTTCAATTTTATGTTTAAGCAATTTTTTTCTATTATCAAATTCCTTTTCACCTAATGGAGTTAATGAATAAAATTTTTGAAATTTCTTTTTTGGATCATCCCATTTTCCTACTACTAATCCTTCTTTCTCTAATTTTTTTAATAAAGGATATATTCCACCGGTACTAGGAGTCCAAAGTCCATTGGTTCTTTCTGAAACTTTTGTAGAGATTTCATTACCATTTGTAGGGCCAGATTTTAATATATGAAGTACATAGATGGGCAATAAGCCTTTTGTAAAAACCTGACCAACAGCTTCTTTTTCTTTTTGTACTTTTTTTAGTTCAGCAAGCTTAGCTTTATACTCATCATGTAGTCTTTTTTCCTCAGCTTTAATATCTTCTAGATTGTTAAAATCAAAGTCACCCATTATTTATTTTTCCATTTTCACAGAGAATCCCATTAATCCAGGCCCACCATGCACGCCAAGGGCAGGGCTTATTTCTGCGATTTTAATTGAAGCTACATTTGGTAATGACTTTATAGATTCCATATATTTAGTAGCTTCTTCTTCACAGCCAGCATGTAAAACTGCTACATCACATTTTCCTTTTTCTAAATAACCTTTTAAAATTTCAGTCATTTTAGATAAAGATTGTTTTCTACCTCTTACTTTAGCCACGTTATAGTAAATTCCGTTTTCGTCAGTAGTTATTATAGGTTTAAGATTTAAGAATTCACCAACAGTTCCTGCAAGTCTTCCTATTCTACCACCTTTTTTTAGATATTCTAAAGTGCTAATTGTAAAGTAACCAGTAACTCTTTCTCTAATTTTAGGAAGTTCTTCTACTATTTCTTCAAAACTTTTACCTTCTTTTATAAGCTTAGAAGCCTCTATAACTATTTCTCCTTGTGGATAAGCTAGTATTTTTGTGTCATAAACAAAAGAAGTTAGTTTAGGATGATCTTCTAAAGCTAATCTTAAAGCATTATAGCTTCCAGAAAGACCGCTTGAAATAGAAATACAAATAACATGTGTATATCCTTCTTCTTCTAATTTATTTAAGATTTCTTCAGTTTCCTTAGCACTTGGCAAAGATGTTGTAGGAATTTCTTTTTCCAAGTTCTCATAAACTTCAGATGGTGAAATATCTATTCTATCTCTATAATCACCACTAGAGTAGATTATTCTAAGTGGTAATAAATTAACGTTATTTTCTCTTAATGTATTTAAATCAAGATCGCAAGCGCTATCTGTAATTAAAGCAATTTTTTGCATATAAAAAATCCTCCGATAATTTATTGTATATTTTTAGTATATCATATTAGATAATATTATCAATAGTGATAAGTGTAATATTATCACTATTGATAAGGTTATACAATTTCATAAAAATTTATTAGGTAAAGTTAAAAAATATATATAATTAAAAACTATTTACATATAATTCCAAAAGAGATAGAATGTATATGAGAGTTAAAATATACACAATATATTGTGTGTAGGAGGCGAATAAAGTGCTATATGTGGTAAAAAGAGATGGCAGAGAAGTTAAATTTAATACTGATAAAATTGGCAATGCAATAAAAAAAGCAAGCGATGAAGTTGGGGAACAATTAAGAGAAAGTGAAGTTCTAGTTTGCATTCAAAGGGTTATTCAGTATATAGAAGAGTCTAAAAAGGAAAAAGTATCAGTAGAGGAAGTACAAAACTTAGTAGAGAAAGCATTAATTGATAGCGGACATATAAATATTCAAAGAGCATATTCTTCTTATAGGAGAGAGCGAACTAGGGTTAGAGATATAAAGTCAGATTTGATGAAAGCTATTAAAAATATAGGCATTGAAACAGATAGGGATAATGCGAATGTTGGAAATAATTTCAGCTCTAAATTATTAAGAATAGCTTCTGAGTCTAATAAATGGCATAATCTTTATAATATGCCTAAATATCTGGCAAAGGCTCATGAAGTTGGAGAGGTTTATTTCCATGATCTTGATTCGTATAATTTAACAACAAATTGTTTGCATATCCCTACAGGAGAGGTATTAAGCAAGGGGTTTAATACTGGATACGGCACTATAAAACCACCTAAACGTATAGAGTCTGCAGCAGAATTGTCTTGTATATTATTGCAATCAACTCAAAATGATATGTTTGGGGGACAGTCTCATCCAGATTTTGATAATGATATGGCTCAATTTGTTGAGCCAACAAGAGAAGAAATAAGAAAAGAATTAATACAATATGGAATTAAAGAAGAAGAATTTGAAAATTTAGTAGAGGAAAAATTAAAGTATAGAATCCATCAGGCTATGCAAGGTGTTGTATATAATTTAAATACTATGCATTCACGTGCAGGATCTCAGGTTCCATTTTCTTCTATAAATTTAGGAATACCAAATTCTAAAGATGCTGCATTAGTTTGTGAAATCTTTTTAAAAGAATATGAAAAGGGATTGGGAAAAGGAGAGCAACCGATATTTCCTAATATAATATTTAGAGTTAAAGAAGGCGTTAATAGAGAGCCAAATGATCCATATTACTATTTATTTAAGATTGCTTGTGAGGTTGCATCAAGAAGAATGAATCCAACATTTATGAATATAGATGCTGATTTTAATAAGGAATATTATGATAAAGGATATCTTCCAGCAACCATGGGATGTCGTACTTATTTGATGAAAAATGTTAATGGAGAGCCAGGATGTAAAGGAAGAGGTAATATAGCTCCAATAACTATTAACCTACCTAGAATAGGGATAGAAGCTAATAAAAATATTGATAAATTTTTTGAAATATTACAAGAACGATTAATTTTAGCAAAAGAAGCATTGCTTCATAGATATGGCGTTTTAAAGCAATTAAGAGTTAAAGATTTGCCATTTGTTGCAGGTCAAGGATTAATGAAAGGTTCGGAAGGATTGTCACAAGATGATTCTATTGAACCAATTCTTAAACAAGGTACATGGGCTATAGGATTTATAGGCCTTGCTGAAACTTTAACTGCTTTAATTGGATGTCATCATGGAGAATCTAAAGAAGCTAGAAAGTTAGGGTTAGAAATAATTGAGTTCATTAGAAATTATACAGATAAATTAATTGAAGAGACACATCTTAATTGGAGTTGTTATGCAACACCAGCTGAAGGGTTATCAGGAAAGTTTATAAAGCAGGATAAAAAAGTATATGGAGTAATAAAAGGAGTAACAGATAAAGATTACTACACAAATAGTTTTCATATTCCTGTAAGTTATAACATATCAATAAAAGAAAAAATAGATATTGAGGCTCCATATCACAAGCTTTGTAATGCAGGTCATATTTCTTATATTGAAGTAGATGACTCTCCATCACCTGAAGTAATTATGGATATAATAAAATATGCTTATACAAATACTAATATAAGTTATATAGGAATTAATTTTCATATTAGATATTGCAAAGAATGTGGAACAAGTATTGAAAGCAATTTAAGTAAATGTCCAAAATGCAATAGTAGAAATATTCAAGGGGTATCAAGAGTTACAGGATATTTGAGTTTGGATGAAAGGTTTGGGCCTGGAAAGTATGAGGAAAGGTTAGATAGGAGATCACATACAGGAAGATATAAAAATAACTATGATGTAATGTGATTTAGTTGTGACTAGCCATTATAATACTTCTATCTATGCAGAGATAACAATTGACGCTTCCTAGATAACGAATTCTAACCTTAATACTCAGTTAAAATTCAATATTAAGCTAAGAATTCACTTTATAAATGCCTTTAAGGATACTATTAATATAGTAGCAACCTTAGAGGCATTTAACATAAAATGAAAGAAAAGATAAAATAATTGCAAAAATTAAAACTTCAATCATTAAAAGAGTAAAAATAGTCTTTTAAAATGAATTTAAAAATATAAAACTTGCAATTTTTAGAAAAAAACATTGTGGAAAAATTTTGGATATGATAAAATGGTAAAATAAAGATATAGTTGTAATAATTGGGACAAAACCCCTATTTTTTATATACAACTATATCTAACTATATATAAATTTAAAGGGGGCAAAAAAATGGCTATTAGATTTGATAGTGATAATAGGGAAATCTATATAGTAGATACTACTCTTAGGGATGGGGAACAAACAGCTGGAGTTGTTTTTGCAAATGAAGAGAAGGTTGTTATTGCAGATATGCTAAGTGATCTTGGGGTAGATCAATTAGAAGTTGGAATTCCTACAATGGGTGGAGATGAAAAAAAGGCAATTAAGCAAATTGTTAAAAGAAATAATAATAGAAAAAGTATAATGGCATGGAATAGGGCTGTTATATCAGATATTGAAGAATCTATAGATTGTGGAGTAGATGCAGTTGCAATTTCTGTATCTGTTTCTGATATTCATATAAAGCATAAACTTAGGACTTCAAGAGAATGGGTATTAGAAAATATGATAAAATCAGTTGAATTTGCTAAAAAGAATGGTTTATATGTATCTGTAAATGGGGAAGATGCATCTAGAGCAGACAAAGAATTTTTAGTTAGATTTATTGAAGAAGCTAAAAAAGCAGGAGCTGATAGATTTAGATATTGTGATACTGTTGGAATAAGAGAACCTTTTTCTTTAAGAGCAGATATCGAAGAGTTATATAAGAAAACAAATTTCAATATAGAAATGCATACACATAATGATTTTGGAATGGCAACGGCTAATGCAATAGCAGGTATTTTAGGTGGAGCAAGCCATGTTGGCGTAACTGTAAATGGGCTTGGAGAAAGGGCTGGAAATGCTGCATTGGAAGAGGTATTAATGGCGTTGGAATATGTTTATGGATATAAAGTTGATGTAGATACTAAGATGTTTAGAGAAGTGTCTCAATATGTGGCACAAGCTTCGGGGAGAATCTTACCTTCTTGGAAAGCAATTGTTGGTGAGAATATGTTTGCTCATGAGTCTGGAATTCATGCAGATGGTGCAATAAAAGATCCTAAAAACTATGAAGCTTTTGATCCAGATGTAGTTGGATTACAAAGACAAATTGTTATAGGAAAGCATTCTGGAAAAGCTGGCATAATTAATAAGTTTAAAGAGTACAATATTGAGTTAAATGATGAAGAAGCACAAGGCGTATTAGAAATGGTAAGAGCTGCTTCTGTTAGATTAAAGAGAACCTTATTTGATAAGGAATTAGTTAAACTTTATAAAGAATATAAACAATTAAGAAAAGAAAAAAATAAGGAGAATTAAAAATGATAAAATTATTTTCAAATGGAGTTTACCTTATTAATAATAGGGAGATTGTAGAAGATTGTAACGAAGTTAATTCAATATTGGCAAATAAACTTGGAAATAATTATCCAAGCAAGGAAAATGCTAAAAAAAATACTATTGCTTATAATATTTTAAAAGAACATAATACATCAGAAAATATGGACAAATTAAAAATAAAATTTGATAAATTAGCATCTCATGATATTACATTTGTAGGAATAATTCAAACAGCAAGAGCATCAGGATTAGAAAAATTTCCGGTTCCATATGCTTTGACTAATTGTCATAATAGCTTATGTGCTGTTGGAGGAACAATAAATGAGGATGACCATATGTTTGGACTTTCATGTGCAAAGAAATATGGTGGGATATATGTACCACCCCATCAAGCTGTAATACATCAATTTGCAAGGGAAATGTTAGCTGGATGTGGGAAAATGATATTAGGTTCTGACAGTCATACTCGTTATGGTGCTTTAGGAACCATGGCAATTGGAGAAGGTGGCCCTGAAATAGTTAAACAATTACTATGTAAAACTTATGATATTAATATGCCAGATGTAGTAGGAGTATATTTAACAGGTTCACCACAAAAAGGAGTTGGTCCACAAGACGTTGCTTTAGCTATAATTGGAGCAGTTTTTGCCAATGGATACGTTAATAATAAGGTAATGGAGTTTGTAGGTGATGGAGTTGATAACTTAAGTGCTGATTTTAGAATTGGTATTGATGTTATGACTACGGAAACAACATGTTTATCATCTATATGGAAAACTGATAATACAATAAAGGAATTTTATGATATTCATGGAAGGGTAAATGAATATAAAGAATTAAATCCTGGAACTGTAGCATACTATGATGGAATGATTTATGTTGATTTAGCTAAAATTAAACCAATGATAGCTATGCCATTCCATCCAAGCAATGTTTATAGCATTGAAGAATTAAATGCAAATCTTAATGATATATTAGCAGATGTTGAAAAGAAAGCTGGAATTAGCTTAGATAATAAAGTTAGGTTTACATTAAGAGATAAAATTCATAATGGTAAGCTTTATGTAGAGCAAGGAGTAATTGCAGGATGTGCAGGCGGAGGATTTGAAAATATTTGTGATGCAGCAGATATTTTAAAAGGTACTTCAATAGGTAGTGATGAATTTTCATTAAGTGTTTATCCGGCATCTCAACCGGTATTTATGGAACTTGTTAAGAATGGTAGAATTTCAGATATTATGGCTACAGGTGCTACTGTTCGTACTGCATTTTGTGGGCCTTGTTTTGGTGCAGGAGATGTTCCTGCAAATAATGGATTAAGTATACGTCATTCAACTAGAAACTTCCCTAATAGAGAAGGGTCAAAGATAACTAATGGACAAATTGCATCAGTTGCATTAATGGATGCTAGATCTATTGCAGCAACAGCAGCTAATAAAGGATATTTAACGGCAGCAACTGATATAGATGTTAATTTTACAAAACCAAAATATTATTTTGATAAATCTATATATGAAAATCGTGTTTATGATGGAGTTGGAAAAGCCGATCCATCAGTAGAAATTAAATTTGGACCTAATATAGTAGATTGGCCAACAATGTCGGCTTTAACTGATAACTTATTATTAAAAGTAGTTTCTGTGATTCATGATCCAGTTACTACAACTGATGAACTTATTCCATCAGGAGAGACTTCATCATATCGTTCTAATCCATTAGGTTTAGCAGAATTTACGTTATCTCGTAAAGATCCAGAATATGTTGGAAGAGCTAAGGAAATTCAAAAAGCTGAAAAAGCTAGAATAGCAAATGAATCGCCTATAGATGCTGTTAATGAATTAGGTTCTGTATTTACTTCAATTAGAGAGGTGTTTACTGATGTTAATTATAAAAACACTGGAATAGGAAGTACCATTTATGCAGTTAAGCCTGGTGATGGATCAGCTCGTGAACAAGCAGCATCTTGTCAAAAGGTATTAGGTGGTTGGGCTAATATAGCGAAGGAATATGCTACAAAGAGATATCGTTCAAATTTAATCAACTGGGGTATGCTTCCTTTTATTCTTAAAGAAGATATATGTTTTGATAATGGGGATTATCTATTTGTACCTAATATAATAGAAGCAATTAAAGAAAAGAAAGATTCCATAAAAGCATATGTTGTTAATAAATCAATGAAAGAACTTGAATTAAAACTAGGTGAACTTACTGATGATGAACGAGAAATTATATTAAAAGGATGTTTAATTAATTATTATAAATTAAATTCTTAGTTTGAGATAGAGTATTAACTCTATTTTAAGGTTAAAATTTATTGTATAGAGGAATGTCTGTTGTTATCTTCCACCTGAATAGGTTGGAGTGTTACAATGGCTAGCAATTAGATAAAGCATAAAATCATAATGCTTTTGGAGGTCAGTTAAATATGAATAAAACTGTGAGGTTAGCAGGAATAGCCTATGAAAGTTTAGTAAATGGACCTGGAATGAGGAGAGTGTTTTTTGCCCAGGGCTGTAAACATAAGTGTGAAGGTTGCTTTAATCCAGAAACACATAGTTTTGATGGTGGAGAAATTATGGATATGGATAAATTGATAAAGGATGTTTTAGATAATCCTATGTTAAAAGGAGTAACATTTAGTGGTGGTGATCCTATAGAACAAGCTCATAGTTTTGCTTATATGGCAAAGGCATTTAAGAAAGCTAATTTAAATATATGGTGTTATACAGGATATACTTTTGAGAAGCTTTTAGAGCTTATGAAAAAAAATGAAAATATAAGAATGTTATTGAATAATATAGATGTATTAGTTGATGGTAGATTTGAAATAATGAATAGAAATGAAGAATTGAAATTTAAAGGTTCGACTAATCAACGTATAATTGATGTAAAAAAAAGTCTAGAATATGGCAATATAATAGTTATAGGATAAAATTTTTAAGGATATTAACTTATGTTTTATAAGATTAATATCCTTATTTTCTTATAAACAAAAAAAGCGCATAAGCGCTTTTTTTAAATAATGGGGGGATGGGAACCTGTATATTACAGGTTTTATATTTACATTATAATTATGTACAGTTATTAGAAGTTCTATACATACTTTTGAAAAAAAATTAAAAAAACTACTGCATTAAAAAATGCAGTAGTTCTCTAATATATTAGAAATCAGATTGACCAGTAGTTCTTGGGAATGGAATAACGTCTCTGATATTTGACATACCAGTGATGTACATTATTAATCTTTCAAATCCTAGACCAAATCCAGCATGCTTAGTTTCTCCATATTTTCTAAGCTCTAAATACCACCAGTAATCTTCCTCATTAAGACCTAATTCAGCCATTCTAGCTTTTAATACATCAAGTCTTTCTTCTCTTTGGCTACCACCGATGATTTCACCTATTCCAGGAACTAAACAGTCAGTTGCTGCAACAGTCTTTCCATCATCATTAAGTCTCATATAGAAAGCTTTAATGTCTTTTGGATAGTCAGTAACGAATACTGGTTTCTTAAATATTTCTTCAGTTAAATATCTTTCATGTTCAGTTTGAAGGTCTACACCCCATTCAACTGGGTATTCAAATGCTTTACCACAGTTCTTTAACATTTCAACCGCTTCAGTATAAGTTACCTTTCCGAAGTCAGAAGTTACGATGTGATTTAACTTATCTAATAATCCTTTTTCAACGAATTGGTTGAAGAATGCCATTTCTTCAGGACATTCATCCATAACGTACTTAATTACGTATTTTAACATTGCTTCTGCTAATTCCATATCATCTTGTAAATCAGCAAATGCTATTTCAGGTTCAACCATCCAGAACTCAGCAGCATGTCTAGCTGTATTTGAATTTTCAGCTCTAAAAGTTGGACCAAAAGTATAAACATTTCTAAATGCTAGAGCAAAAGTTTCAGCATTTAATTGTCCTGAAACTGTAAGGTTAGTTTCCTTACCAAAGAAGTCTTCTTTGTAATCAACTTTTCCATCTTCAGTTCTTGGAACATTGTCAAAGTCTAAAGTAGTAACTTTAAACATTTCACCTGCACCTTCACAGTCACTTCCAGTTAAGATTGGTGTGTTTGTATATACAAACCCTTGATCTTGGAAGAATTTGTGGATAGCATAAGCGGCTACAGAACGAACTCTAAATACTGCAGAGAAAGCATTACTTCTTGGTCTTAAGTGTGCAATAGTTCTTAAGTATTCAAAAGTATGTCTTTTCTTTTGTAATGGATAGTCAGAGTCTGACATTCCTTCAATTACAACTTCTTTTGCTTGAATTTCAAATGGTTGTTTAGCTTCTGGAGTTTCAACTAATGTACCAATAACTTTAATTGATGAACTTATTGGTAACTTTGAAATATCTTTAAAGTTTTCTAATTTGTTATCAAAAACAACTTGAATATTTTTAAAGAAAGATCCGTCATTTACTTCGATAAATCCAAAAGCATTAGATGCTCTAAGAGTTCTTATCCAACCTGAAATTGTTACTTCTTTAGATAAGTATTCTGATGTGTTTCTATAAAGTGATTTTACTAAAACTACTTTTTCCATAATAACCTCCTGTTAATAAAATATTTATTATTTCAAAATTAAATAAAAGCAATAAAAAAATCCCTTCATCCCCAAAATATATGGGACGAAAGGAATTACTTACGTGGTACCACCCAAATTGCCTAAAAAAGGCCACTTAGTAAATTAATAACGACATTTAGCCGTCTAAGCCTAATATTTAAGTAAATAAACTTACTTAAAGTTCAGTTAGAAACTCAGAGATGTTCTTCACTATTGATTTCGTATAAGGCTTACACCATCCCTTACTCGCTAAAACTACCTTCAAAAGTTACTCTTCTCATCATAGTCAATAAAAGTTTGTAATTTTATTAATACGATTTTACAATACTTTGCTAACATTTGCAACTTAAATTCATAATATATATTTAAAGAATGTTTTTGGAGGAAAGTATGGCTAAAAAAGATTTCTTAGAACAAAAGTATTGTGAAATAAATAAACTAAAGAATTTATTACAAACATACCCTAAGGAATATGCTGAAACCATTATTAAGGTTATGCAGAATGTTTTTGATGAAATAAGTGAATACTTGGATGAAGAGGCTAATAAATTAAAAAAAATAGCAAAAATAGATATAGCAGAAAAGAATATAGATATTTTAGAAAAGAAAATAGATGGATTAAATAAAAAAATAGAAAAAGTTAAGAGTGAGTTATCAGAAACGGAAAAGTGTGAAAAAGAAGAAAAAAAATCGACTAAACAAGAAACAAAGAGGGAGAAAAAATCAGGGAAGAAGCATGATTTTAGTAGTAGAGAGGAATTGAGATATTACACAATGGATGAAATAGCTAAATTTGATGGAAGTGATGGAAGTTTAGCTTATGTTGTTATTGATGGAACTGTATATGATGTGACATCAATTAAAGAGTGGCGCGATGGTAGGCATTATGGATTATATGCTGGAAGGGATTTAACAGAGTATTTCAATACTTGTCATAAAGATGAAAAATATATTTTGAACAAATTAAGAATTGTAGGAACCATTAAAAGTTAGTAGTTAAAAGTGTTTAGTTAGTAGTTTTGAGTCAGTAGTTAAGAGTTAAGGAATAAAATCTCCGTAAGTAGACTTTAAAATATATTTTTTAGAAACTCCTAAGGAGTTTCATCCTTAACTTCAAACTACTAACTAAACTAAGTTAAGTTATTCTTTTCCTGTTTCGTATGAAGAGGTAATTGAATTAGGAAAGTTTAGCATAGTGCAATCTTTCATGATTCTTTTATATTCATATTCTAAATATTTAAATGTAACCTTAACTTCACCATTATCATTAATTTCAATAAGTGCATAAGTTGGATTTGGTTTTCCTATTTTAGGTTTTCCCACACTTCCAACATTAATTAATAGTTTATTATTATATTTTTTAGCAAATGGAATATGAGTATGTGCACAGACTAATACATCGCCTTCATATTGTGACATAATTTCTTTAGTCTTTTCATCATCTTCAAAAAGATAATCGTTAATTGCGTTTGGACTACCATGAGTTAAAAGCATGTTTACACCATTAAAAGTGTATTTTAATGAGGTTGGAAGTGAGTCTAAATAGTATTTATTAGCAACTCTAACTTCTTCACAAGCCCAAGGTAGTGCAAATGAATTTATCGCTGTATTTCTAATATAGGTAAAATCTCCATCTACGACAGAAGCGTCATAGTTTCCTTTTACACAAGGTATTTCTCTTCTTTTTATTAGTGCTACAACTTCATTAGGATGAGGACCATATCCAACTAAATCTCCTAGGCATATTATTTTATCAACATTTTGTTCATCAATATCTTCAAGTGTTTTCATTAGTGCATATATGTTTCCGTGAATATCTGACATGACTGCTATTTTCATTTTGTTATCCTCCACCTTTTGATTGAAACCCTAAATTTCTATGACTCTATTAAAATTAAGGTAGTTATTATAAAATAATTATATCACTATAAAGAAAAAAAATACGATAAAAGTTATAAATAATATTATGGATAATATAAAAAAATTAAGTTATGATAAAAATAATAAAATAAAGATACAATATGGAGGTAAGACATGAAAATTTCAAGAGTTACAAAGATATTATCACAAATGGAAGAAAGTAAAATTCCACAATTAATTATAACTTCAGCAGAATCAATTTTTTATTTAACAGGAAAGATGATTCATTCAGGAGAAAGATTAGTTGCATTATATTTAGATGTTAATGGTAATCACAAGTTTCTTGTAAATAAGCTATTTCCTATTAATGAAGATTTAGGAGTAGAAATTGTTTGGTATGATGATATTGAAAATCCAATAGATAGATTAGAGAAGATAGTAAAACAGGGAGAAGTTTTAGGCGTTGATAAAGATTTACCATCTCATTTTTTAATAGACCTTATGGGGAGAAATGTTATTAAGGCCTTTGTAAACTCATCACCTATAATTGATAGATTAAGAATGATAAAGGATGAAGAAGAAATTAAAATAATGAAGGAAGCTTCTAAGATAAACGATGCAGTAATGCTAAAGCTTTGGAGTAATTTAAAAGAAGGTTACTCAGAAAAATATTATGCAAATCTTTTATCTGAAATATATGAAGAAGAGGGTGCTTCAGGATTTTCATTTTCTCCAATTATAGCTACAAGTCCTAATGGTGCAGATCCACATCATGGAACAGGTAAGGATAAAATAAAAGTTGGAGATAGTGTTGTTTTAGATATTGGTGGAAGATATAAAAATTATTGTTCAGATATGACTAGAACTGTATTTATAGGTAAAGAACCAAGTAAAGAGCATGCTCATGTATATAACATAGTAAAAAGTGCAAATGAAAAAGCTATTTCTATAATAAAGGAAGGGGTTAAATTCTCTGATATTGATAAAGCTGCTAGAAATTTAATTACTGAAGCTGGTTATGGAGAATATTTCACTCATAGAACTGGACATAGTATAGGTATTGAAGTTCATGATTTTGGAAATGTTAGTTCAGTAAATGATGAAGAAGTTAAAGCAGGTATGATATTCTCAGTTGAACCTGGAATTTACTTAAAAGATAACATAGGAGTTAGAATTGAAGACTTAGTTCTTGTAACTAAGGATGGCTGTGAAGTATTAAATACTGTTACTAAGGAAATAACTGTATTATAGTTTTAGAGTAATGAAAAGTTAACAATATCATAAGTAAATGAGATTTTAATTTAGAATATTATTATGAATAAAATTAATCAACTTACTCAAAATATAACTATATTTAAATAAGGGGATTAATTTTAAATGTATAGTAGTATATTATTTAGCACAATAATTAAAGGTATTTTGATATATGTTTTAGCACTGATTCTTAGTAAATTAATCGGTATAAAAATTATTTCGCAAATGAAATTTTTTGGTTTTATAATGGGTGTTTCTATAGGATCAATGATTGCTAAAATTATAATTGATAAGGATCATGTAGTTCTTTCTGGAACTATAGCATTAATAATTTTTACATTGTTAACTATAGCAACTAGTTATTTAAATTTAAAAAGCTATACAGCTAGAAGGATAATAAATGCTAAAACTTTGATATTAATAGAAAATGGACGTATTATTGATAAAAATATGAAAAAACTTAGGATTTCAATAAATGAACTTATGATGAAGTTAAGAGAAAAGGATGTCTTCAATTTAGAGGATGTACAATTTGCAATTATGGAGAGTAATGGTCAATTATCAGCTTTAATAAAGGCTAATAAAAAGCCAATAACTCCAGATGATATGAATTTAAAGGTAAAGAGTCTTTCTTTAATAAATGATATTATAATTGATGGAAAAATAATAGATAAGAATCTCGAAATAGCTGGTATAGATCAAAATTGGTTACAGTCTGAACTTAAAAGGAAAATTATAAATAATATTGAAGATATTTTTTATGCCGGTATAGATCAAAATAAAAAGCTTATTATTTCACAAAAGTACCCTGATGATTTTAATATAGAAAACAAGTTTGGTATAGAATAAATGTTAAAATAATTAACTGAGTTGCTGAAAGAAAGTAAGGTTATATAAATAACAAAGCTACACACTAATTTGTGTGTAGCTTTGTTATTATATTATTTCAATTACTTTATTCATTAATTTTATAAAATCATTTTTAACTTTAGCAGAAGTTTCAATAACTTCTTCATGGTTTAATGGTTGATTTAAAATACCAGCAGCCATATTTGTTAAGCAAGAAATACCAACTGTTTTAATTCCACTGTGGTTTGCAACAATTACTTCTGGAACAGTAGACATACCTACAGCATCTCCACCCATAATTCTAGCAAATCTTACTTCAGCAGGAGTTTCATATGTAGGTCCAGAGAACATTACATATACACCTTGTTGTAATTTAATTTCTAATTCTTTAGCTGCTTCTAAAACTTTATTTCTAAGTTCTAAATTATATGCTTCAGACATATCTGGGAATCTAGGTCCAAATTCATCAATATTATGTCCAAATAATGGGTTTGAACCAGAGAAATTAATATGGTCAGTAATAAGCATTAAGTCTCCTGCATTAAAGCTCTCATTAACTGCTCCAGCAGCATTAGTTACAATAAGCTTTGAAACCCCTAATAATTTCATTACTCTTACAGGAAAAGTAACTTTATCTAATGAATAACCTTCATAATAGTGGAATCTTCCTTGCATAGCAACAACTTGTTTATTACCAAGCTTACCTATAACTAAACGTCCAGCATGACCTTCTACTGTTGAAGTTGGAAAGTTTGGAATATCAGCATAGTTATAATATTCAGCATCTTCTATAGCATCAGCTAATGAACCTAATCCAGAGCCAAGTATTAATCCGATTTCAGGTTTATACTTACTTTGTTTTAAAATAAAATCAGCAGAAGCTTTAATTTGTGTTAATAAATCCATTAAAATCACCTCATTTTTATCTTTTAGTTTATTTATTTAAAAGCATTTCTCCTACTTTAACAACATCTCCGGCACCAACTGTAAGAACTAAATCTCCAGATTCTACTTTAGATGCTAAGTAGTTAGCTGCTTCTTCATGGCTATGAACATTAATGCAATTTAATCCTGTCTTTCTTATAGCATTTCCAAGTTCCTCAGAAGATACTAATCCAGTGTCTTTCTCACGTGCAGCATAAATATCCATTAAAATTAATTCATCTGCAGAAGCAAAACAAGTTGTAAACTCATCAAAAAGAGTTTTAGTTCTAGTATAAGTATGTGGTTGGAACACACAATAAGTTTTGTTATGCTTAATTAACTTTGCAGTAGCTAATGTTGCTTTTATTTCAACTGGATGATGAGCATAATCATCTATTATAGTAGCTCCTTTAAATTCACCTTTAAATTCAAATCTCTTATGAGCACCCTTACAGTTAGCTAAACCTTCAATAATAGCTTCTGTTGGGATATTTAAAATTAAAGATGTACAAATTGCAGAAAGGGCATTTAATATATTATGCTTACCAGTTGTATTTAAAGTAACATCAAATAATGATTTTCCATTCTTGCATACTGTAAATGAAGCACATCCCTTATTATTAAATGAAATATTAGTAGCTGTTACGTCACCTTTAGTAAAACCATAGCTTATAGTATTACATTTTGCATATTTTAATACTTCTTCAACTCTAGAATCTTCAGCACATCCAACTAGATAACCATCAGATGGAATTAAGTCAGAGAATTTTTTAAATGTATCTTCTATATGATTTATATCTCTGTAATAATCTAAATGATCAGCATCTATATTTAATATAATTCCTATATATGGGAAGAATTTTAAAAATGATGCTTTATATTCACATGCTTCTGTAACAAAGTATTCACTTTCTCCAATTTTAAAGTTACCGTGAATAGCATCAACATCTCCACCTACTAATATTGTAGGATCTAAATCTGCACTTAAAGTTATATGTGAAAGCATAGAAGTTGTTGTTGTTTTACCATGAGTTCCTGCAACTGCAACATTATATTTATGGCCTTTCATTATATAACCTAAGAATTCTGCCCTATCCATAAGTTCTATATTTTGATTTTTAGCTTCTATTAACTCAGGGTTAGTAGAAGGAATTGCAGCCGTATATACTACTAAATCAACATTTTTTAAGTTTTCACTTCTATGACCTATGTAAATTTCGGCGCCAGATTTTCTTAATTTATTTAAAACTTCTGATTCTTTAGCATCAGAACCAGATACTTTATATCCTTTTGTTAATAGGACAGCAGCAAGTCCACTCATACTAACTCCGCCAATTCCTATGAAATGCACTTTTTTATTTTTATCTGTATTTAAATCAAAAGACAAGATATCAACTCCTTTAATTCTATTAATAAATGTATATTTATAATTATATACAAATTTGCTAGGTTGAACACAAAAAATAAAAAATATATAAAATAATTTCTTATAAATAGGAACAAAATTATATTAAGAATATGTTTAAAATAGAAAAAAGTATAAAGAAAAAAATTATAGATTTAATAATATATAAAATAATATTAATAATTTATAAAGAAATAAGCTAAAACCTATTGATAATATAACTAATTTAGAATAAAATATGAATATTCGGAATGAGGAAATTGAAATAATTCGTGTTTTTGAGAAAATAAGGAAGGTGAGTTAGGTGGAAAAATTAAGTAGAAACAATAGAGTTGTTGCCATAACAAAGATATTAATAGAAACTCCTAATAAGGTTATTGGGTTAAATAGATTTTCGGAATTGTTAAATGCTGCCAAGTCTACTATTAGTGAAGATATAGTAATAGTAAGAGAAGTTTTAGAAAAATTAGAAATGGGTTCAATAGAAACAATTTCAGGTGCAGCTGGAGGTATTAAATTTATTCCTGCTATGGGACAAAAGGCAAGAGAAGAATTTGCAAATGAATTATGTAAAGCTTTATTAGAAGAGGGGAGAATTGTACCAGGTAATTTTGTGTATTTAACTGATATAATGTATAACCCTCAAATTGTAAGTAAAGCAGGTGTAATACTAGCATCTCATTTTCAAGGTATGGATTTAGATTATATAGTAACAGTAGAAACAAAAGGAATTCCTTTAGCATATGAAGTTGCTAAGAGCTTAGGAATAGAATTAGTTATAATAAGAAAAGATAACAAGGTTACAGAAGGATCAACAGTTACAATTAACTATGTATCAGGAACAAGTGGAAGAATACAACAAATGGCATTAGCTAAAAAATGTATGAAGCCATCTAGTAAATGTGTATTTATAGATGATTTCTTAAGAGGTGGCGGAACAGCTCAAGGAATAAAAGACCTTTTAAGTGAATTTGATAGTGAATTAGTTGGAACAGGTGTATTAGTAGATAATGTTGGAATACAAAATAAAAGAACTGATGAGTATGTTTCAATTATTGATTTAGAATATGATAAAGAAAATAATAAGCTTATAGTAAATCCATCAGAATTAATAAAATAGAATTAATTTCAGTTGCAAAATAATAAATTTTTAAAATAGTGGAAAATTTTAAAAAAAATTAAGTAAAAAAAAGGATTTTTAAACTTTTTATAGAAATATATTTATTATAAAGCAACTGGAGGTGGAGTGAAGTGACAATCACAGACGTTAGAATCAGAAAGATAGCAGCAGAAGGAAAAATGAAAGCTATAGTTTCTGTAACATTTGATAATGAGTTTGTTGTCCATGATATCAAAGTAATAGAAGGACAAAATGGTTTATTTATTGCAATGCCAAGTAGAAAGACACCAGATGGGGAATTTAAAGATATTGCTCATCCAATAAATACTGATACTAGGGAAAAAATTCAAACTTCCATATTAAAAGCTTATGAAGAAGCAATGGAAGAAGAAAACGTTGTTATAAGTGAATAATATTTTAAATAAAAGGAGTATATGGATTAGCATATACTCCTTTTAATTTATAATTAATTTGAAGTGTTGAAATACTTTAGTTAATGCAATATAATATATAGGAAATATGAACGAACGTTTTTAAAAAAAGATTAGGTTTTGTCCATTAAATTTATTGAGAGGTGAGTTAATGTATAAATGTGCTTTAATATTAGCAGCAGGTCAAGGGAAAAGAATAAAATCTGATTTACCTAAAGTTTTACATAAAGTTTGTGGAAAAGAAATGGTTAATCATGTTATTGATACATTAAGAAAAAGTAAAATAGAAGATATAAACGTTATTGTAGGAAAAGGTGCAGAATTAGTTAAGTCTAATACTAGTTCTAGAAATGTAAGCTACTCTCTTCAAGAAGAGCAGTTAGGAACAGGGCATGCAGTTAAATGTGCTATGGAATTTTTAAAAGATAAAAGTGGTACAGTAGCAGTATTTAATGGAGATGCACCTCTTATAAAAGAAGATACAATAGTTAAATTATTTAAGATACATGAAGAAAATAATAACAGTGCAACAATTTTAACATCTATTTTAGATGATGCTTCAGGGTACGGAAGAATTATAAGAAATGGGGATGAAGTATTAAAAATAGTTGAACATAAAGATTGTAATGAAGAAGAACTTAAAGTAAAAGAAATTAATTCTGGAATTTATTGTTTTGAAATTGAAAAGTTAGTTGAATGTTTAGGAAATCTTTCTACTAATAACTCTCAAGGCGAATATTATTTAACTGATGTAATTGAAATGTTAAAAGACAAAGCTGAGAGAGTAGGAGCTCTTGTAATAGATCATGAAGAAACATTAGGTGTTAACTCAAGATTACAACTTTCTGAAGTTGAAGCTATTTTAAGAAAAAGAATTAATAATAAGCATTTAGATAATGGAATTACTATTATAGATCCAATGACAACTTATATTGGAGCTGATGTTGAAATAGGGCAAGATACTATTATTTATCCTGGAAATGTATTAGAAGGTAATACTAAAATAGGAAAAGGGTGCACATTATTCCCTAATTCAAGAATTAATAATAGTATAATTGGAGAAAATGTAGAAATACAATCATCAGTAATTTTAGATAGTTCAGTTGGTAATAATACTACAGTTGGACCATTTGCTTATATTCGCCCAGAATCTGTGGTGGGAGATAATGTAAGAATTGGTGATTTTGTTGAGATAAAAAAATCTACTATAGGTAATAATACTAAAGTATCTCATTTAACTTATGTTGGAGATAGCGAAGTTGGAGAAAGCTGTAATTTTGGATGTGGTACTGTTACAGTAAACTATGATGGAACAAATAAACATAAAACTGTAATTGGAAATAACAGTTTCATAGGATGTAATACAAATTTAATTTCACCAGTTACAATAGAAGATAATAGCTATATAGCTGCTGGATCAACAATTACAAATGATGTTCATAGCGGTGAACTTGCTGTGGCAAGAGCTAAACAAAGAAATATTGAAGGCTGGGTAGATAAAAGAGGTCTTATTAAGAAAAAATAATATAAATATTTACTATAAGATAAAAAAGTGACAAGTAATGTTGCAAATTAAGGAGGGTCTCACAATTATGATAGCTCATGGAAAGAAAATTAAAATATTTACAGGGAATTCACACCCTGAATTAGCAAAGGAAATCGCAGATTTATTAGGATTACCATTAGGAAATGCAAAGGTTTCTACATTTAGTGATGGAGAAATTTCTGTAGATATCAATGAAACTGTAAGAGGTGTTGATGTATTTATAGTTCAATCAACAAGCTCACCAGTTAATAATAATTTAATGGAATTATTAATTATGATTGATGCATTTAAAAGAGCATCTGCAGGAAGAATTACAGCAGTAATACCATACTATGGATATGCTAGACAAGATAGAAAAGCGAAATCAAGAGATCCGATAACAGCAAAATTAGTTGCTGATATATTAACAGCAGCTGGAGCAGATAGAGTTTTAACTATGGATTTACATGCTGCTCAAATTCAAGGATACTTTAATATACCAGTTGATCACCTTTTAGGATCACCTATTTTAGCAAAAAGTTTTGTAGAAAGGGGATTTAGTGATCAAGATGACGTAGTTGTTGTATCACCAGACTTAGGAAGCGTAACAAGAGCAAGAAAGTTTGCTGATAAGTTAAATGCACCAATTGCTATTATTGATAAAAGAAGACCAAAAGCAAATGTTTCTGAAATAATGAATATTATTGGAGAAGTAAACGGAAAGAGATGTATCTTAATTGATGATATGATCGATACAGCAGGAACAATAGCAAATGCAGCAAATGCACTTAAAGATTTAGGTGCAAAGAATGTTTATGCATGTTGTACTCATGGAGTGTTATCAGGACCAGCATTTGAAAGAATTAATAATTCTGCTATTGAAGAATTAGTTATGTTAAATACAATTCCACTTCCAGAACAAGAAGGATTAGAAAAGTTTAAATCAATTTCTGTAGCTCCGTTATTTGCAGAGGCAATTAAGAGAATATATGATGATGAACCAATAAGTAAATTATTTGAGAACTAATAAAAATAAGCTGTTGTAAATGCAACAGCTTATTTTTTTAGTCTTTTTTAAATAATGTGTTACAAATGTAAATTTTATTGAAATTTTATTAGAGTTTTTTAAATTATAGTATAGAATATTAGTTAAGGAAGGTGAATAAAAATGGATGATAAGTTAGGAAAAGTATTAATAGTAGATGATGATATTCATATTAATGAACTTATAGATATGTATTTACAAAGTGGGGGATATAGCACTAAAAAATGTTTTAATGGAAATGATGCATGTAATATTGTAATGACAGAGGATATCGGATTAGTAATATTAGATGTTATGTTGCCAGGAAAAGATGGTATTGATGTATTAAAACATATAAGAAAAAATAGTGATATTCCTGTAATAATGCTTACAGCAAAGGGAGAGGTATTTGATAAAGTACTTGCTTTAGAATTAGGAGCAGATGATTATATGGTAAAACCATTTGATCCAAAGGAATTATTAGCTAGAGTTAAGGCTGTAACAAGAAGATATGCAGTGGATAATCAATCAAAAGATGTTATTAAATATTCAGATTTAACTATTGATATTGGAGCATATGAAGTAACGTATAAAGGAAAAAATGTGAAATTAGCACCAAAAGAGTTAGAGTTACTTCATTTTATGGCCAACAATCCAAATAAAGTTTTTACTAGAGAACAGCTTATGTATGAAGTTTGGGGATATGATTACCCAGGAGATTCAAGAACCGTTGATGTACACATTAAAAGATTAAGAGAAAAGGTTAAAGGTGGAGATGAGTGGGAGCTTCAAACAGTATGGGGTGTTGGATATAAGTTTGAGGTGAGATAGTGAAGAAAAATAGCATAGTAAGAAAGCTAATAATAACCTTCTCTTCTATAACTGGTGGATTATTAATATTAGTAGGATTGGTTTTAACTATTTGGTTTTATAAAAATGATTATAATGGAACAGTAGAATCATTAAATAAGCAATTAGATGTTGTTTCTGAGGCTGTTGGTAGCTATTTAAAGTCTCAGGAAGGAAGCTATGAAGAAATTGGTAGACTATTGGAAATAGCCTGTTTAAGCAATAATATGGATGGGATTATTGTAGATAGACTTGGATATGTATATATAGTTTCAAATAGTAAATACGACTATCTTAAATACACCAATATTGATATAAGTTCAAATAAAGTGCCAACTTCAAATAAGTTGGAGTATTCAAAGAAATTAATAAAGGATTATTCAAATGAAAATCTAGGTGCTTTTATAAAGCCTATTTATTCAAATGAAAAATTAGATGGATATATTATTATGCTTCAAGAGGAAAAAAGAAGTGTAAAACATACCATAATTATTATATGGGTTGCTGTTATCTTAGCGGTTATAGTTGCTGCAGCTATAGTAAAGTATTTTGCTGAATTGCTAGTTGTTAAGCCTATAGAAGAAATAAATAATGCTGCAAAGAGGTTGGCAAAGGGAGATGTAGATGAAAGAGTTAAGGTGATTAATGATAATGAGATAGGAGAACTTGCTCAGTCATTTAATATAATGGCGCAATCTATAGAAGAATCAGATATTATAAGAAAAGAATTCATTTCAAACGTTTCTCATGAACTACGCTCACCAATTACATCTATTAAAGGCTTTATTGGTGGAATATTAGATGGTGTCATACCTAAAGATAAGGAAAATTACTATTTAAAAATAGTATACGATGAAATTGATAGGTTAGCACGATTAGTAAATGATTTATTAGATATGTCAGCTATGGAATCAGGAAAATTTAATTTAAATATTTCTGAATTTGACATTAATCAAACAATAAGTTTATGTATATTAAACTTAGAAAGTAAAATACAGGCCAAAGGGTTAAATGTTAAAGCTATTTTTCATGAAAATCGTTGTTTTGCAATAGGAGATAGAGATAGAATTCTTCAAGTTGTAACTAATTTATTAGAAAATGCAATTAAGTATAGTGAAGATAATGGGCAAATAGAAGTAAATATATCTACAAAAGGTGAAAAAATATATGTAAGCATATTTAACTCTGGAGAGACTATTTCTCCAGAGGATATTAATCATATTTGGGATAGATTTTATAAAAGTGATAAATCAAGAACGAATAAAATAAGTACAGGACTTGGTTTACCAATAGTAAGATTAATTTTAACGCAGCATAATCAAGATGTATGGGTAAATAATGTAGAAGGAAAGGGTGTTAAATTTACTTTTACATTGCAAAGAAATAGTTAAAAAATATTAATTTAGGATCAAAAATTAGTTCTAATATTAATTTTGAAATACTTATAGTGTTTAATCATTATAGATATTTTATAAATGCTTGGAGGAAGATATGAAGTTTGGAAGAAGTAAAGAAAGAAAAATATCACGAACTCCACAAGATAGGATAGCTAATATAATTTTTGAGAAAAAAAATACTACTCAAGCAAGAGTTAAGATAGGCGTTAAAATAATTCTATATCTTGTTACAGCTAGTTTTTTAGGGGCAATTATTTCAGGAATAAATGTTAAAAATAAATATGGGGAAGTAATGCAACAGGTAAAAGAATTAAGTGATAATGCGGATAATGTTATATTAGATTATACAAAAGTTATAAATGAGGTATCTCCATCTTTAGTTACTATTAGTGATGATGAAGATAAACTTAATAATAATAGTTATTTTGATGGAAATGTAACAGGAATAATAATTGATGATAGTGGAATAATTTTAACTAATTATTCAACAATAAAAGGAAAAAGTGATATTTATGTAAAGTTATCATCTGTTGCATCAAGGCCAATTAAAGCACAAATTTTGATTGAAGATGAAAGTATTGACTTAGCGGTTATAAAAATAGAGTTTGATGGAGAATTAAAGCCTATAAAGTTAGCCGATTCAAATACTATAAAAGAAGGTCAGGCGATTGTTGTTTTAGGAAATGCAATTGGAGATGAATATATAGGAAGTTCGATTCCAGGAATAATAACTTCAAAGAATGAGAAGTGGGATTTAGATGGAAAAAAATATTCTCTATTACAAATAAGTGCACCCATTGATGAAAAGAATACTGGAGGAGCTATTTGTAACTCAAAAGGTGAATTAGTTGGTATTGCTCATTTGTCTATAACAAATGAAAAAAATGAATCTGGGCTTTATTATGGATTACAAATGAAAGAACTTCAAGAAATGATTAATTCAACAAATAGATTTAAGAGTCTTTTGGGAATAGTTGAAGGTGGAATTGTAGTCGATAAGGAAAGGGGATTTAGTGGATTTTACATACAGGAATTATCTAAAGGTGGAAGTGCATATATGGCAGGGATTAAACCCACAGATATAATTGTTGAAATTGATGATCATGAAATTGTAGAGGCTGATGATATAATAGTAGTATTGCAAGATAAACAAAAAGATGATATATTACACTGCAAGGTCTTAAGTGACGGCGAAATGAAGTATGTAGATATTAAAATATTAAGCTAGATGATTTAGGCTAATTCTAACAGGAATTAGTCTAAATTTTTGCTAAAAAAAATGGTATAATATAAAATAGTCTAATTTGAAGTAACGGAGGAGTTTAAATGTTTTTAATTGTTGGATTAGGAAATCCAGGTAAAGAGTATGATGGAACAAGACATAATATAGGATTTGCTGCAGTAGATTATATAGCAGATAAGTATAATATAGAATTAAATAGGATAAAATTTAAAGGTATATTTGGAGAAGGATTAATAAATGGGAAGAAAGTAATTTTATTAAAACCAACTACATATATGAATTTAAGTGGGGAAAGTATTAGAGAGGTAGTTAACTTTTATAAAATAAGCAACGAAGAAGTAATAGTAATTTATGATGATATTAGTTTAGAAGTGGGAAGACTAAGAATAAGGGAAAAAGGAAGTCATGGAGGGCATAATGGAATAAAAAGCATTATAGCTAATTTAGGTACTGATGTTTTTCCAAGAGTGAAAATTGGTGTAGGTGCACCTAAAGGGAATTTGGTTTCACATGTATTGGGGAAATTTAGTGATGATGAAGTAGAAATATTAAGGGAAACAATAAAAGCTTCAAGTGATGCTGTAAGTATAATGATTAGTAAAGATACTAAAGAAGCAATGAATAAATTAAATGGTTTTAATGCAGGTAAAGAGAAGTAAATAGGGAATATGGAAGGTGATACAATGAGATTGCAGGGGCTATTACAACCCTTAATTGAAAATGAAAAATTTATTGATATTTCAATGGGATTAAAGACGAAAACTTTTCCTATAAATATTGTTGGGTTATCAGAATCAGGAAAAAGTTATATTATAGATGCTATTTCTAATGAAATAGATAATTCCTTAGTTGTAGTAACACATAATGAAATAGAAGCTAAAAATTTATATGATGATTTAAGTTTTTATTCAACTAATGTGTATTTTTTACCTATAAGAGAAGTTGTATTTTATAATGTTGATGCTATTTCGGGCGATTTAAGATGGGCTAGGCTAAAGGTTATAAAAGAAATACTTAATAATAAAAATAAAAAGATAATAGTTACTTCTATAGAAGCGATGACAGCATTATATACACCAAGAGAAAAATATTTAAGTTATAGTATTAATATAAAAAATGGTGATGAGGTAGATTTAAAAGAGATTTCTACTAAATTAATTGAGTGTGGATATGAAAGAGTTGAAGTGGTAGAAGGTAAAGGTGAATTTTCGTTTAGAGGAGGGATACTTGATGTTTTCCCTCCTACAGCTGTTTATCCATATAGAATTGAATTGTTTGGTGATGAAATAGATTCGATTAGAACTTTTAATATAGAGTCACAACGTAGTATTGAAAAAGTTAAATCAATTGATATTTTTCCAGCAAAAGAAGTAATTGTTGATGAAGAAGCAAAAAAAAGAGCTAACGACACAATTATTAGTGAGCTAAATTCTATATTAGAAAAGGCAAATAATAAAAATAGTGAACAAATTGAGAAAATATCAAGAATAGTAAATAAAAATTTAGAAATGTTAAGTGAAACATCTACTTTTGAAACTGTTGATAGTTATTTACCTTTCTTTTATGAGAAATCAGAGTCGCTTTTTGATTATTTGGATGGATATACATTTGTAATTGATGATTTGAAGAGATGTGAAGGAAAACTTGAAAGTATCTACTATGAATTTAATGAAAATTATTTAGCGTTTCTTCAAAGAGGGGATATTTTACCATCACAAAACAAATTACTTATTGATAAAGATGAATTATTAGTTAATTTAGAAAAGTCAAACGTTATTACTTTGAATACTTTTGAAAATAAAACAGATATATTATATCCAAGAAAAAATATTGAATTTAAGCAAATTACATCAAATAGTTATAATGGGCAATTAGATTTATTGATTGAAGATATAAAATCAAGAAAGGAAAATGGATATAGGACATTAATCTTAGCTGGAACTAGAACTAGAGGTGAAAGATTAGTAAAGACATTAAGAGATAGAGATGTTGAAAGTGTTTATAAAGATGATGTTGACTCTATTGAATTAGGGCAAGTTGTAGTTACTTTTGGTAATCTAGTAAAGGGATTTGAGTATCCAGATTTAAAAATTTGTGTAATATCGGATAAAGAAGTATTTGGTGAAGCTAAGAAATCTCTTCCTAAAAAAAGCAGTAAGAAAAAGGGCGTTGGAAAAATTACTAGCTTTGCAGAATTAAAACCTGGAGATTATGTTGTACATGCAAATCATGGAATAGGTGTATTTAAGGGAATAAAGCAAATTGAGATTGCAGGAAATACAAGAGATTATTTAGATATTGTATATGATAAAGGTGATAAGCTTTATGTACCAGTAGATCAACTAGATTTAGTTCAAAAGTATATTGGTAGTGAAGGAAAAAGCCCTAAAATAAATAAACTAGGTGGAAATGAATGGCAAAAAGCTAAAGCAAAGGTAAGAAAATCAATAAATGAAATAGCTGAAGATTTAGTAAAACTTTATGCAGCTAGAGCAGCTTTAAAGGGGTATAAATATTCTAAAGATACTGAATGGCAAAGACAGTTTGAAGATGAGTTTCCATACGAAGAAACACCAGACCAATTATCTTCATTAGAAGAGATAAAGCATGATATGGAATCAGATAAGCCAATGGACAGATTGCTTTGTGGTGACGTTGGATATGGGAAAACAGAGGTTGCGATAAGAGCAGCATTTAAAGCTGTAATGGATGGAAAACAAGTTGCATTTTTAGTTCCAACTACAATATTAGCTGAACAACATTATAAAAATTTAGTTAAAAGATTTTCAGATTTTCCTGTGAAAATTGATATGATAAGTAGATTTAGAACAGCTAAGCAGCAAAAAGCAACGTTGCAAGCGTTAAAAGAAGGTAATGTTGATATATTAATAGGAACTCACAGATTAGTATCAAAGGATATTGTTTTTAAAGATCTAGGATTATTAATAGTTGATGAGGAGCAAAGATTTGGAGTTGCGCAAAAAGAAAAAATAAAATCAATTAAGAAAAATGTTGATGTATTAACATTAAGTGCAACACCTATTCCAAGAACGCTTCATATGTCATTAACAGGGGTTAGGGATATTTCGGTTATTGAAACGCCACCAGAAGAGAGATTTCCAATTCAGACTTATGTTGTAGAGCAAAATGATCAGCTTATCAGAGATGCTATATTAAGAGAAGTGGCAAGGGATGGCCAGGTTTATTTTGTATATAACAGAGTCGAAAGCATACAAGGAATGGCTAAATATATTAGTGAATTAGTACCAGAATGTAAGGTAGGAATAATTCACGGGCAAATGACTGAAAAAGAATTAGAATCTGAAATGATTAAGTTTATGCAGAGGGAATATGATGTTTTAGTCTGTACAACTATTATAGAAACAGGTATAGATATTCAAAATGTAAATACCATGATAGTAAATAATGCTGATAAGATGGGATTATCACAATTATACCAATTAAGAGGAAGAGTTGGACGTTCTAATAAAATTGCATATGCATATTTTATGTATACTAAAGATAAGGTATTAACAGAAGTTGCTGAAAAAAGATTAAAAGCATTGAAGGATTTTACTGAGCTTGGATCAGGATTTAAAATAGCAATGAGAGACTTAGAAATAAGAGGAGCCGGAAATATGATGGGCTCATCTCAACATGGACATATGGCAGCTATAGGATATGATTTATATTGTAGAATGCTTGAAGATACAGTTAAGTTAATTAAAGGTGAAATAGAACAAGAACCTATTGAAACAACTGTTGATATTAAAGTTGATGCATATATTCCATCATCATATATTGAAGATGAAATTCAAAAAATTGAGGTTTATAAAAAAATTGCTGCAATTGAAAATATGGATGATTATAAAGATATAAAGGATGAGTTAGAGGATAGATACTCATCAATTCCTGAAGCTGTATATAATTTGATGGATATTGCATATGTTAAGAGTTTAGCTAAAGTATTATTAATTGAAGAGATAAAAGAAACACCTAAAGAGGTAAGATTTAAGTTCCCAAAAGGATATAAAAAAGTTAATGATATTTATCACATATTAATGAAAAAATATAAAGAAAATGTTGTTTTATACTTTGGAGAAACTCCATTTTTTGCTGTGAAAGTAAATAGTATTAAGCGTGAGGAAATATTAGATTTTTATAAAAAACTTCTTACTGATTTAATTAAAAATTCACGTAAAAAATAGACAGTAGAATTTGAATAAAAAGGATATAACTGATATACTAGGGTATGTAACAAATTATTATGAATGTAAAGTGAGGGAAATAAATTGAGAAAGATAAAAAATATAGTAGCTATTGCAACAGTTGCTGTCATGGCATTTTCAATGGCTGGTTGTAAGATGATAGAAAAAACTCCAGAAGCTATACAAAAGACTGTATTGGCGAAGGTTGGAAGTGACAAAATTACTATGGCAGATGTAAATAGTGAATTACAGGCTGATATAGACTATTTAATTGAAACTTATGGTGAAGATTATGAAAATAATATAGATGATACATTAAAAGCTAAATTAAAGAGTGCAAGACAAAGTGTTCTTGAACAATTAGTAGATAATAAAGTATTAATCACTAAAGGAACAGAGCTTGGATATATTCCATCAGATGAAGAATTAGCAACTGAAATAGAAACTGAAAGACAAAACTTTGTTGAGGCTTATGGCGGAGAAGATGAATTAAAGGAAGCTTTAGAACATTACGGAATGAGCGATGAGAAATTTAATTCTTTCCTTGAAAATTTAGTAAAAGTTCAAAAAGTTACTGAGGCAATAACAAAAGATGTTACTGTAACTGATGAAGATATTGAAACTTACTATAATGAAAATATAGAGGATTATACTAAAAAAGCTGGAGCAAATGCTAAGCATATATTATTTAAAACTGAAGAAGAAGCAAAAGCAGCTAAGGATAAAATAAATTCTGGTGAAGCTACTTTTGATGATATATATGCAGAGTATGAAGCTAATGCAACTTCAAGAACTTTCCCATTATCAGAAGATTTAGGATATGTTGAAAATGAGCAAGAAAACTTTGATACTGACTTCTTAGCTGGATTTAAAGTATTAAAAGAAGGTGAAATTTCAGATCCTGTTCAAAGTTCATTTGGATACCATATAATAAAGGTTGAGGGAGTTCAAGCTGAAGATACAGTAACTCCACTTGATGAAGTAAAAGATACTATCAAATCAACTTTAGAAAGTCAAAAGAAAGAAGAAGTATATAATTCAACATTAGAACAATGGAAAAAAGATTTAAATGTTAAATTATATGAAGATAGACTTTAATTTGTAGTAAAAAGTCAAACAAGATTATAAAAATCTTGTTTGGCTTTTTTTATTATTATAAATAATAAATTGAATTTTAGGGAAATTTATTATTGAAGATATGGAAGATATTATTTTAAATTTTCACAATTATTATTTGAATTTAATAATTGTAAAATTACCATAGACTTCATATAATTCCTCTTTAGATAGGAGAGGATAAATATTGGGTATATGTGTATAAAATTTCTAATACTTCAAATAATAATAATGCAGTTAATCATATAACATAATTAAGGAGGTAACTCATAGTAATGAAAGCTACAGGAATAGTAAGACGTATTGATGATTTAGGAAGAGTAGTTATACCAAAAGAAATTAGAAGAACATTAAGAATTAGAGAAGGAGATCCATTAGAAATATTTACAGATAGAGAAGGTGGTGTAATCTTAAAGAAATACTCACCAATAGGAGAATTAACTGATTTTTCTAAGGAGTATGCTGAAAGCTTGCAACAAGCAATTGGACATATTGTTTTAATTGCTGATAAAGATGCCTTTATATCAGTAAGTGGAGCAACAAAGAAAGATTATATTGAAAGAAAAATAAGTTCAGAACTAGAATCTATAATGGATGGTAGAAAACCTTCTATCATAACAGAGAATAGTAAAACAATTCCATTACATAATGATGAGGACCCAGGAGAATATACAAGCCAAGTGATAGCACCAATAATTGCTGAAGGTGATGCAATTGGAGCTGTGCTTATTGTATCAAAAGAATCTGGAGATGTTTTTGGAGATTTAGAGTTAAAATTAGCTGAAACTGCAGCAGCTTTCTTAGGAAAGCAAATGGAACAATAAATAATACTAGACATATTACAATATTTGTTAAATATTTATACAATATTTGTAATAATACCTCTAAGCTTTAAATAAAAATTAGTAGTAGTCAGTAATTTGAGTTTGGAGGTATTTTATGAAGAAGCAATCTCTTATAAAAGGAAGCTTGGTATTGGGAATGGCTGGAATGTTAGCAAAAGTATTAGGCTTTTTCTTTAGATGGCCATTAATTATGTTAATTGGTGATGAAGGAATTGGATATTATCAATTATCATATCCTTTATACATGTTTTATGTAGGAATGGCAAGTGGGGTTCCGGTAGCAGTTTCTAAAATGATATCAGAAAAAAATGCTGTTGGAGATGTAGAAGGAAGTTATGAAGTTGTTAAAGAATCTTCTTTTTTGATGATAACGTTAGGGGTAGGAACTTCATTGATATTATTCTTTTTTGCAAAGCCAATTATTAGTTTCTTAAAATGGGATATGAAATCTTATTACTCATTAATAGGTATATCTTTTGCACCGATGATGGTTTCATTTGTTACTATATTTAGAGGTTTCTTTCAAGGACTTCAAAATATGACACCGTCTGGAGTATCACAGATATTAGAGCAAATAGGAAGAGTGATAATTGGAGTTGGACTAGCCTATCTTCTTTTTAGCAAGGGAATTGAATATTCCGCAGGAGGAGCTGCTTTTGGAGCGGCAGGAGGAGCTTTTATTGCAGGAATATATTTGATTATAAAGTATAGGCATGTAAAAAGGGAAATGGGAATAAGAAGGGTTAAAACTAATCCAGAATTATTAAGTAAAATATTAAAGATTGCAATTCCAATTTCTATTGGTGCTACAGTAGGAACAATAATGAATTTAATAGATTCTATATTAGTGCCACAAAAACTAGTTGAATCTGGTGTTGCAAATGCAACGGCTTTATATGGACAACTTACTGGTAAGGCTGCTGTATTAGTTAATATACCTTTAACATTATCAGTAGCAATTTGTACATCATTAATTCCGATAATAGCAGAAAACTATATACTAAACAGAAAAGAAGAAATGCAAAGTAAAATTAATATTGCAATGAAATTATCAGCAGTTATTGCATTGCCAGCTACATTAGGAATGTTTTGTTTAGCAGGACCTATAATGAAGTTAGTATTTTTTGATAGATATGAGGGAATTGAAATATTAAGATATTTATCAATATCCATACCTTTTGTTATTGTAACTCAAACGACAACGTCTGTTTTACAGGCTACAAATCATTATATAAGGCCAGTTATAAACCTAGTAATAGGATGTATTGTAAAGGTAATCTTAACTACAATATTAGTTCCAATACCAGAAATAAATATTTTTGGTGCTGTAATAGCAAGTATTTCTGCTTATGTAGTAGTTACTATATTAAATCTTATAGCACTTAAAAGTAAAATTAAATGTAAAGTAAGTATTTATGATTCTTTTATAAAGCCGGCATATGCATCAGTTGCAATGATAGTAGTAGTCTTATTTAGCTATGATTTTATAATGAAAAAAATAGACAGTAACAGTATTTCTTGCTTATTATCAATATTTATGGGTATTATTATATATATAATAGCTATTCTACTTTTTAAAGTATTTAATGTTGATGAAATAAAAAATAGATTAGTAAGAAAATGATGTAAGGAGAGTACTGTACAATGATAAAAATAGTTGGATTAGGGCCTGGTTCACCAGATGCTTTAACGATAGGAGCTGTTAGAGCTTTAGAGGAAAGTAAGAACCTTTATTTTAGAACAGAAAAGCATCCTACAGTTGATTATTTAAAAAAAGGATTAACTTCTTTTAAGACTTGTGATAATTATTATGAAGAAGGAAGTAGTTTTGATGAGGTATATTCTAATATTGCAAATGAAATGATAGAAGAATATAAAAAATGTGGTGAACTAGTTTATGCTGTTCCAGGACATCCTTTAGTAGCAGAAAGATCAGTTTTAAATCTTATTAACTTATGTAATGAAAATAATATAGAATATAAAATACTACCTGCAGTTAGCTTTGTGGATGCTATGATGGATAGGCTTCAAATTGATCCAATAGAAGGACTAAAGATAATAGATGCGTTTGATATAAAAAATCAAATATTGGATAAAAGAATTGGTACTATAATTACTCAAGTATATAATGTATTAATTGCTTCTGAAGTAAAACTTGAATTACTTGAATATTATAATGATGAAACAGAGATATACTATGTAAGAGCCGCAGGAATAGAAGGAGAAGAATCTATAAGAAAAATTCCTTTATATGAATTAGATATGCAAGAAGATATAGACTATTTAACTTCAGTATATATTCCTAAGGATATAAATAATAAAAAAGATTTTTATGATTTAATCAATACAATTGAAATTTTAAGAGGAGAAGATGGATGTGCTTGGGACAGAGAACAAACTCACGAAAGTATTAAAAATTCTCTTATAGAAGAAGCTTACGAAACTGTAGAAGCTATAGAAGATGATAATATAGATGGGTTAATAGAAGAGTTAGGAGATGTTTTATTACAAGTTGTATTCCATTCTGTAATTGGAAAAGAAGATGGATATTTTAATATATCTGATGTTATAGAAGCAATAACAACAAAAATGATTTATAGACATCCTCATGTTTTTGGAAATGTAGTTGCTGATTCATCTAAAGAGGTTTTAGAGAATTGGGATGAATTAAAGAAAAAGGAAAAGAACTATGAAACTCTTACTGAAGAAATTGAGGGAATAGCAAAGACATTACCTGCATTAACTAAAGCACACAAGGTACAAAAAAAGGTTTCAAAGGTTGGATTTGATTTTGAAGATGTAAATGAAGCTGTTAAAAAAATAGAAGAAGAAATAAATGAAGTATTAGATGTATATAAATCCAATAATATGGAAAAAATAATAAATGAAGTTGGTGATTTATTATTTGCTTGTGTTAACGTAGCTAGATTATTAAATGTTGATGAAGAAGAAGCATTAAATAAATCAATCAAAAAGTTTGTTAAAAGATTTAAATTTGTTGAGGAAAATTTATTAAAGCAAGACAAAAATTTAAACGACTCTACATTAGATGAAATGAATGCTTTATGGGAAGATTCAAAAAAGTACGATTAACAGAAAAGATAGAGAATTTCTGCATTTATAGAAGGATTTTTATAGTTTGTGCAGAATATTTTAAGAAGAGGAATATAAAAATGACTATACTACAAGAAAAAGTTGTAATAAATATATTTTTATAGAAAAAAAGCCCGTATTACTATAGACTACTGAATAAAGTGGATATATAATAAGGTAATGTAGTTATAGTACATAATTAAAAATAGTTAACTACAATATTTTTAACTGTTTATTTAAGGAGGATGTAAATCGTGAATAAAGCAGAATTAATTACTAGCATGGCAGAAAAAAGCCAATTAACAAAGAAAGATGCAGAAACTGCATTAAAAGCATTCATTGATTCAGTTCAAGAAGCTTTAGAAAATGGGGAAAAAGTTCAATTAGTTGGATTTGGTACTTTCGAAACTAGAGAAAGAGCAGCTAGAGAAGGAAGAAACCCAAGAACTAAAGAAACTATAAACATTCCAGCTTCTACTGTACCAGTATTTAAAGCAGGTAAGGAATTTAAAGAGAGAGTTAATAAGTAATTATAATTTTTAAGCCCGAGTTATCTCGGGCTTTTTAATACCTAAAATTAATGAACTTATGTGGAGGAATATTATATGAGATTAGATAAATATTTAAAAGTATCAAGAATAATAAAAAGAAGAACAGTGGCTAAGGAAGCTTGTGAAGGCGGAAGAGTTTCAATTAATGATAAGGTAGCAAAACCATCAACTAACGTAAATGAAGGAGATATAATAGAAATTACTTTTGCAAATAGAAAGCTTAAGGCAAGAATTATTAATATTGCTGATCATGTGAGAAAAGAAAATGCTAAAGAAATGTATGAGATTTTAGAAGGTGTAGAAGATCAAGAATAATTTTTAATAATACTTCATATATTTAATCAAGAAATATATGGAGGAGTAAATAATGGAGAAAAAATTAGAGGGTAGTATAGAGGATAATAGAGGAAATATTATATTAGAAAACAGAAAGAAAATGACATTAACTGGAGTAGAGGAAGTAATTAGCTTTGATGATGAAAAGATATTACTTAATACTAAGCTTGGAGCATTAACGATAAAGGGTCAAAATTTGAAAATGAATAAGCTTGATGTACAGAATGGCGATGTAATGATTAATGGAGAAATATATTATATCGTTTATAGTGGAAAAGAAGTTAAAAAAGAAAAAGAAAGCATAATTGGAAGGCTTTTTAAATAGGAGGTTATTATGCCATTAAAAACAGATGTACAATTTAGTATTATACTTTATGCAATGTTAGCTGGTATACTAACCGGAGCAATGTTTGACTTATATAGAATAATAAGAGGTAGCAATGTAAATAAAATTGTAATTGCAATTGAAGATATATTGTTTTGGATACTAGCGGCTATGGCAGTTTTTACATTCCTCCTTTATACTAATTATGCTTTTTTAGGAGCTTATGTTTATATATTTATGATTATTTCGTTGACCTTATACATAAGGTTTATTAGTAATATATGTATTAAATTTGAGTTAAAGCTTATAAGTGCTTTAGGAAAAATGTTTAGAGTAATATTTAAAAATTTTATTTATCCATTTAAAGTAATATTTCACAATATTACAGGAAAAAACAATTAGTATAAAAAATATCTTGAATTAATTATGTAGAGTGGTTTACAATATATTTATAGAATAATATAAAGAGGGTACTATTTTATGAAAAAAAACGTAAACCTTAAAGGAATTATTATTGTTTTAGTTATTGGATTTTTTAGTATAAGTGTAATAAAGCAGGTTATTGTACTAAAAAGAATAAAGAGTGATATTTCTACTCAAGCCCAAGAATTAGAGGAATTAAAAGAAAAAAATATTAAGTTGCAAGCAGAACTAGATAGGGCTCAAAGTAATAATGAGTATCTAGAAAAACTAGCTAGAGAGAGGCTAGGATTAATAAAAGAAGGTGAGCAGCAAATTATTCCAAGTAATGAGGTAGAATAGTATTGGTTTAAGTTTAAATTTCTATTAATATGGTTATTATTATTAATGACATAGATTATTTTTAATTTTAAGGAGGATTCTTTGTAAAATGACCTTAATGGCAGGAAACATATTAGAGGGTACAGTGGTAAATATTACAAACTTCGGAGCTTTTGTAGAGATAGAAGGTAAAACAGGTTTAGTTCATATTTCAGAAGTTGCAGATTCTTTTGTTAAGGATATAAGACAACATCTTAATGAACAAGATAAGGTAAAGGTTAAAGTTATATCAATTGATGATAATGGAAAAATTAGTTTATCAATTAAGCAAGCTAACGTTAAGAAAAAATCTGTAAAACCTGCAGAAATTGAATGGACATCTGAAAAGAAAAAAGCTGCACCAGCAAACTTTGAAGATATTATGTCTAGATTCTTAAAGGATAGTGAAGAAAGACAACAAGATTTTAAAAAGCATCAAGAATTTAAAGGAAGATCTAAAAAGAGTTTTTAATTAGAACCGTTATATAAGTTTTATATATTAGAGAGAATGGATAATCACTTATCTTTCTCTTTTTTTATTAAATTTTTTTATAAAAAATAATAAAAAAATATAAAAAATATAAAAAAGTATAGAAAATAAATCAGTTGGAAGTGGCTATTTTACTGGCTTTAGATAGAAAATGAAATAAAAATAAAAAAAAGTGAAAAAAATGTTGACAGTATTATGTTCATACTATATAATTAATTTTGTCGTCAGATGACGGCGACGAAATAAATACGCTGAAGTGGCGGAACAGGCAGACGCACAGGACTTAAAATCCTGCGGTAGCGATACCGTACCGGTTCGATTCCGGTCTTCAGCACCAAACTAAATTCAACTTAAATATCGCGGGGTGGAGCAGTTGGCAGCTCGTCGGGCTCATAACCCGAAGGTCGTAGGTTCAAGTCCTGCCCCCGCAACCAACATGGCGGAATAGCTCAGCTGGCTAGAGCACTCGGTTCATACCCGAGGTGTCGTAGGTTCAAGTCCTATTTCCGCTACCATATACGCTGAAGTGGCGGAACAGGCAGACGCACAGGACTTAAAATCCTGCGGTAGCGATACCGTACCGGTTCGATTCCGGTCTTCAGCACCAAAAGAGATACAAAGAAATTTGTATCTCTTTTTTATTATTAAATTTAAATTTTATAAATGATTATGATTATTTAAATTAAAAGTATATTAAATGACATTTGATAATATGCCTAATGAATATAAAAAAATGTTGATTATATGCGACAAAAAATACAATTTAAATAGCAAAATAATTCAAGTAAAAATAGGTCTAAACATTTTTAAAGTGTAAATAAAGAGTGTAAAAAGAAAAAAATAAAATATTGATTGGAAAAAAAAGGATAATTGTCTTACGAATTTAAAATTTCATAAACATTAATTGACATAACTCTAATTATAATAGTGCTATTATTTTAGTAGGATTTTTAAGAGGAGATTGATGGTTATGGATTATGGAGTAGAGGTACCTAGCTATAGAAGGGTAGATAGTAAAAAGCAAACAAAAAAATTGGATTTTGAAAATGGGTTGATAGGATTATTAGTAGTATTAGCTTCAGGAGTTATGATAAGCAGAGTGGGATTTGGTTTTGTTGAAGGCTTATATTTAGCTCCTTTTGGAATAGGGTATTTTTTATCCATGGTGAAAAAAAGTGATTTTAAGAAACTACTTTTAGTTTATTTAGCGGTTAATGTTGGATATCTTATAGGGTATAGTAAAGGTAAAGATATAATAATTTATGTTTCTATATCAACAGCAATATTATTATGTAAAATTATATGTAATACTCTTAATAAAGAATTTAAAAATAGCATAGCTTTTTTGGCTATTGTCGGAGTAACATTAGCGGTGGGGTTGTTTATTGGAGAGCAAAGTTTTGAAATTAATTTAATTTTTTCTTTAACTAAAGCTTTATTAATAATACCAGTATTTTATATGTTGAATTATGGAATTGGTTGTATGCAAGAATTAAACACAAATTACTTTTATTCAACAGAAGAGTTAATAAGTATAGCTATTTTAAGTTGTTTAGTAGTAGCGGGGATAGGAAATTTTGCGATATTAGGAATTGAAATAAGAACTATAATAGCTTTAGCTATGGTGATAACAATTGCTTATGCAGCAGGAAGTAACGTTGGAGCTATATTAGGTGTAACAATGGGAATAATAATAGGAATTGCTAATAATGATTTGCTTATATCAACAACTATGTATTCAATTTGTGGGTTGATTGTAGGTGTATTTAAAGAGACAGGAAAGAGCTTCTCAATATTAGCTTATGTTATATCTATGTTTATGATGGAAGCGTATACGGGTAAAATAAGTATTCAATTTGGTATAGAAGTTTGCCTTGCAGCAGTAATTATGTTTGTTGTTCCGGCAAATGTTATTAAAGAAATATTAAGAGAACTTAGTAATGATGAAAAAAGTAATGTAATAAGTGATGCACAAGTTGAAGGTATTAAATTAGAGTTTGTAGATAGACTAGAAGCATTGAGAGGGTCTTTATCAGCGGTAGCAACATCTATTGAAGATTTATCAGGTAATGAAAAATTACTTATGAAAAATAAAGGAGCTGCTATGATAGAAAGTTTGGCAGATCGAGTTTGTCAAAGCTGTGAAATGAATAGTAAGTGCTGGGGAAGAGAGTTGCATAGTACTTTTTCAGAGTTTGGAGAACTTATGTTAAGCTGTGAAAATAAAAATGTATATTTACCTAAAAAATTAGATTTAAAATGTGTAAAGAGAACTACGTTATTAAAGAGCGCAGAAGATTTATTTTCAACTTATACAGTTAATGAAGCTTTAAAATCTAGATTGATAGAAGGCAGAAAAGTTATAGCTAATCAAATAAATAATATGTCTATAACGGTATCTGGGATTCTTAGTGATTTTAATAGTAATGTAAATAGTTGTTTAGAAATTGATAAAGTCTTAAGAAAGACATTGGCTAAAAATAAAATTAGATACAATAATATTTATTCCTATACTGATAGAAAAGGGCGTTTAAAGATTAAAATAAAAATAGACAGTTATGATGGTGAAAGTTATTGTAGAAAATATATATTGCCTATTATTAGTGAATTTGTAAGAACACCATTAAGTATAGCTCAAGATGGGTGTACTGTTGATCCAGAAACTAATGAATGCTCAATAGTTATGGAAGAAACTTGTAAGTATAATGTTTCTTCATTTGTAGCTTTTAATGTTAAGGATGGAGAGAAATATTCAGGAGATAGTTATAGTTTTGGAAAGAATAAGGTAGGCGAATATGTAACAATATTAAGTGATGGAATGGGCTCAGGACCGGAAGCAGGTTTAGAAAGTGAAGCAGCTATTGAATTAATAGAAAAGTTTAATGAAGGTGGGTTTAGTGAAGCAACTACATTAAATGCAGTAAACTCTATTATGGGAATGAAGTTTAGTGAAGATGAAAAATTTACTACATTAGATATGAATTCAATAGATTTATATACAGGTGAAGCTCAGTTTATAAAAGTTGGAGCAAGTATGAGTTTTATTAAAAGAGGCAGCGAAATCGAAGTTGTTGACAGTACAACTTTGCCTTTTGGAATTGTTGATGATATTGATATTAAGCCTGTTAAGAAGAAAGTTAAAAATGGAGATATAATAGTAACTATTAGTGATGGAGTTATAGATATTGATAAAGATAATGTTGGTGAATATACTTGGATAGTTAATTATTTAAAAGGTGAACAAGTAAATCCGGAAATTTTAGCAAGGGAAATATTAGAACAAGCTAAAAGAAAAAGTAACGGAAGGGTTTTGGATGATATGACAGTAATAGTTTCAAAATTATATTCAACTTATTAATAAAAGTGCTCTTAGGAGCACTTTTATTATCTTGATAATAGATTTAAATTTGAAATAAATGTATAAACTTAAGATATAGAATGTTTACATTGAAATAGGGTAAATGTATTATAGATTTATAAATAAATAAATAGGAGAATATAAGTGTTAGATAAAGTAATAGAATATATAAATGATAATGAACTTATTAAAGCTGAAGATAAAATATTAGTGGCTTTATCAGGAGGACCTGATTCAGTTTGCATGTTACATATATTATATAAGTTAAAAGATATGCTTAATATAGAATTAGGTGCAATACATATAAACCATATGTTAAGGGGGGATGAATCAGATAAAGATGAAAAATATATAGGTAATTTATGTAGTGAATTAGGTATAAATTATTATGTAAAAAGAATAGATATAGAATGTGTAGCTAATGATACTAATGTTTCCTTAGAAGTGGCTGGAAGAAATGAAAGATATAGAGCTTTTGAAGAAATAAGAGAAAAGCATGGATACAATAAAATAGCTGTAGCACATAATGCAAATGATCAAGCAGAAACAGTTCTTATGCGTATGATGCGAGGAACTGGACTTGAAGGATTAACAGGAATAAAAGCAAAAAGAGAAGATGGTATTATAAGGCCTATATTATGCTTAAATAGAAAAGAAATAGAGGATTATTGTGAAGAAAATAAACTTAATCCGAGAATAGACCAAAGTAATCATGAGAGAATTTATAGTAGGAATAGGGTTAGATTAGATATAATTCCATATATGAAAGAACATTTTAATGAGGATATAGTTGAGACTTTAAATAGAATGGTATCATTATTACAAAAAGATAATGAATTTATAGAAGAATATTCCAAAGAATGTTACAATAAATATTGTAAAGTTAAAGCTAAACAGTTAGAAGTATCAAAAAAATTATTTGTAAATGAAATGGAAGCTGTAGTTACTAGAGTTATAATAAAAGCTTTTAAAGAAATTTCTAATTGTCATCAAAATTTCGAGATGAAGCATATATACGAGATTGTTAATTTAGCTAAAAATTCAACAGGAAAGAAAATAAACTTAACTAATAATATAATATGCAAAAACTCATATGGAGATCTTATATTTAAAGTTAATGAAAAAAATATTATTGATGATAAGATCAGCGAAGTGCGAATAAATAAAAATAGTATTTTGAATGATATTGTATTTGAGGAATATAATATTAGTTTTCAAATTATTAATAATAAAAATAAGGTAGAATTTTCTAAAAATAACTTAATAAAGTTATTTGATTATGATAAGATAGAAAAAGAGATTATAATTAGGCATAGAAGAGATGGGGATAAAATTATTCCTTTAGGAATGAAAGGTAATAAAAAACTTAAGGATATTTTTATTGATATGAAGATTCCTAGAGAAAAGAGAGATGAAGTTCCTATTTTATGCTTTGATGAAAAAATTGCCTGGGTTGTTGGATATAAAACTTCTCAAGAGTCAAGAATAACTCAGGATACAAAAAATATATTAAAAATTACGTTTGACAGAAAGGAATAGTGACAATGTTACAAGATATTAAAGAAGTATTATTTAGTGAAGAAGCTATTAATAAGAGAGTGAAGGAATTAGCATCAAGAATTAGTGAAGATTACAAAGGAAAAGAGTTATTAGTGGTAGGAGTTTTAAAAGGTTCTGTAATATTTGCAGCAGAATTAATAAAAAATATAACTATTCCTTGCCAAATTGACTTTATGGCAGTTTCTAGTTATGGAGATTCATCTGAAACTACTGGTGTTGTTAGAATACTTAAAGATTTAGATAGTGAAATCTCAGGAAAACATATAATTATAGTTGAAGACATAGTTGATAGTGGGATTACATTAAATTATTTATCAAATTATTTAAAAAGTAGAAATGCAAGCTCAGTTGAAATTGTATCCTTATTAACTAAGCCATCTAGAAGAAAGGTTGATATAGATTGTAAATATGTTGGTTTTGAAACTCCAGATGAATTTTTAGTAGGATATGGATTAGATTATGCTGAAAAGTATAGAAACTTACCTTTTGTAGGAATATTAAAAAGAGAGGTTTATGAGAAGTAAGTTATTAAAAAACAAAATAAAAAAACTATGAGAAAGGGGGGCCTTGAATGAAGAAATATTCAAGTGCTACTGTATGGATAATAGCTATAATATTATTATTTTTTGCTGCATCATTTCTTTTAAAGGGAGAAAGTAGTTCTGATAGAATAGTATTTAGTGATTTCCAACAAAAGTGGATAAATGACGAAATTGAAAGTATAAGAGTTGATCCTGATAAGATGCTCGTTACTGGACAGACAAGAGATGAAAAGAATTTTACAGTATATGCGCCAGATACAATGGTGGAAATGTTAAATAGTCAATATGCAAAAAATGATATTAAGATAGAATATGCTGCACCATCTAATAATAGTGTATGGCTTACCATAATACCTATGGGGATGATAATATTATTATTTGTAGTGTTTATTTTCTTCTTTACACAACAGTCACAAGGTGGTGGAAGTGGAAAAGGAGTAATGAATTTTGGAAAGAGTAGAGCTAAGATGATGTCTCCAGATGCTAAGAGGGTAACTTTTGATGATGTTGCTGGAGCAGATGAAGAAAAGGCTGAATTAGAAGAAATAGTAGATTTCTTAAAGGCTCCATCTAGATATATTGAAATGGGAGCTAGAATACCAAAAGGTGTTTTACTAGTCGGGCCTCCTGGAACAGGAAAGACTTTATTAGCTAAGGCTATTGCAGGAGAAGCAGGAGTACCATTCTTTAGTATTTCAGGTTCTGATTTTGTTGAAATGTTTGTTGGTGTTGGTGCATCAAGAGTTAGGGATTTATTCGAACAGGCAAAGAAAAATTCACCTGCTTTAATATTTATAGATGAAATTGATGCTGTAGGTAGACAAAGGGGTGCTGGCCTTGGTGGTGGGCATGATGAAAGAGAACAAACTCTTAATCAATTACTAGTTGAAATGGATGGTTTTGGAGCTAATGAAGGTATCATAATGATAGCGGCAACAAATAGACCGGATATTTTAGACCCAGCATTATTAAGACCAGGTAGATTTGATAGACAAATAGTTGTTCAAAGACCAGATAGAAAGGGTAGAGAAGCAGTTTTAAAGGTTCATACACATAAAAAGCCTTTAGCTGTTGACGTAGATTTAGAGGTACTAGCAAAGAGAACACCAGGATTTAGTGGTGCTGATTTAGAAAACCTAGCTAATGAAGCTGCTCTTTTAGCTGTAAGAAAAAGTAAAAAAGCTATTGGAATGGATGAATTTGAAGAAGCAATAACTAGAGTTATTGCAGGACCTGAAAAGAAGAGTAGAGCTATTAGTGAACATGATAGAAAGCTTACAGCTTACCATGAAGCAGGCCATGCGGTTGTAATGAAGTGCTTAAAACATTCAGACCCAGTACATGAAATAAGTATTATACCAAGAGGTATGGCTGGTGGATATACTATGCATTTACCAACTGAAGATAGAGCATATACTTCTAAAGAAAAGTTACAAGATGAAATGGTAGGACTTTTAGGTGGTAGAGTTGCTGAAAAGTTAATACTAGGTGATATAAGCACAGGTGCTAAGAATGATATTGATAGAGCAAGCTCAATAGCAAGAGCTATGGTTATGGAATATGGAATGAGCGATGAAATTGGAACTATTTCTTATGGTTCTGATAATAATGAAGTATTCTTAGGCAGAGATCTTGGAAGAGGAAGAAACTTTAGTGAGGAAATTGGTGCAGAAATAGATAAAGAAGTTAAGAAATTTATTGAAGTAGCATATGCTAGAGCAGAAGATTTACTTAAGACTAATATCAATAAGCTTCATGCAGTAGCCAATGAATTACTTGATAAAGAAAAGATAGATGGAAAAGAATTTGAAATGATATTTGACGCAAACTAAAAGTAGCCTTAGGGCTACTTTTTTTAGTGGTAAGTTCTAAGTGTGACGAATAAACCTTAATTAGTTTGAAAAGAAAAAAGACATATTTTAAATGTTAGAAAAATTTCAAGCAAAGTTATTTTCATTTGTTTATTAATTTTTTTTATTAAAAAGATATTTTACAATAAAATCAAAACACGAATGATTTTTGGGGAAATAATAAAAATGTTCGAATTATGTTTAAAAAAGGAATTTATAATGATATAATTAAGTATACTAAAAATTTGAAGATGTTAGGGAGGTTTATAATATGAAAAGTGATATTCAAATAGCTCAAGAAGCAAAAATGGAGCCTATAGTTAAGATTGCGGAAAAACTAAATTTAGGTGAGGATGATATAGAGCTTTATGGAAAGTATAAATGTAAGATTTCTTTAGATATATTAAATAAAAATAAAGATAAAAAGGATGGGAAATTAGTTCTTGTAACAGCGATAAATCCAACTCCAGCTGGAGAAGGGAAATCAACAGTTACAGTAGGATTAGGGCAGGCATTATGTAAAACTGGGAAGAAAGCAGTTATAGCATTGAGAGAGCCTTCATTAGGACCAGTTTTTGGAGTTAAAGGAGGGGCAGCAGGTGGTGGATATGCACAAGTAGTACCTATGGAAGATATAAATCTACATTTTACTGGAGATATGCATGCAATTACAACAGCAAATAATTTACTATGTGCCGCTATAGATAATCATATTCATCAAGGAAATACTTTAAGAATTGATTCAAGAAGAATTATATTTAAAAGAGTTATGGATATGAATGATAGAGCGTTAAGAAATATAGTAGTAGGAATGGGTGGAAAAATAAATGGCTTCCTAAGAGAAGATGGATTTATGATAACAGTTGCTTCTGAAATAATGGCTATTCTTTGCTTAGCTACTAGCTTAAGCGATCTTAAAGAAAGAATGGGTAATATATTAATAGCATATGATTTAGATGGAAATCCAGTTTATGCAAAACAATTGGATGTTCAAGGGGCAATGGCTCTTTTAATGAAAGATGCTGTTAAACCTAATTTAGTTCAAACTTTAGAAAATACTCCAGCAATAATTCACGGAGGACCATTTGCAAATATTGCACATGGATGTAACTCAATACTTGCTACAAAAATGGCACTTAAATTAGGTGATGTAGTAGTTACAGAAGGTGGTTTTGGAGCTGACTTAGGCGCAGAAAAATTCTTAGATATTAAATGTAGATATGGTGGATTAACACCAAATTGTGTAGTAGTTGTTGCTACTATGAGAGCTTTAAAACATCATGGAGGTGTTAAAAAAGAAGATTTAAATACTCCAAATGTTGAAGCACTAGCTAAAGGAATAGTTAACTTAGAAAAGCAAATAGAAAATATGCAAAAATATAATATTCCAGTAGTAGTAGCTATAAATAAATTCTTAACTGATTCTGATGAAGAAATTGAATATATAAAGAATTTCTGTGATAAATTAGGCGTTAAGGTTGCTTTAAGTGATGTTTGGGCTAAAGGTGGAGAAGGTGGATTAGAATTAGCTAATATAGTTAATGATATATTAGAAAATAAAGAATCTAACTTCAAAGTTTTATATGATGAAAAGAGCAGTATTAAAGAAAAAATATTAACTATTGCCAGGGAAATTTATGGGGCAAAAGATGTAAGATATACTCCAGCAGCAAATAAGCAAATTGCAGAGTTAGAAAAATTTGAATTAGATAAACTACCTATTTGTATGGCAAAGACACAATATTCATTATCTGATAATCCAGCATTATTAGGTAGACCAGAAGGGTTTGATATTACTGTTAAGGAAGTTAGAGTTTCAAATGGAGCTGGATTTATAGTAGCATTAACTGGTGATATTATGACAATGCCTGGTTTACCAAAGGTACCAGCAGCAAATAGAATGGATATTTTAGAAAATGGTGAAATTGTAGGATTGTTCTAAAAATAAAAATTTACAACACTTGACAAATAACATGTAATTGTTAAAATTAAAGTATTAGTTTAAATTACTGTTTATAGTACAATAAAAGCAGCTTTAGGGCTGCTTTAATTATGTTAAGGTGGTGCGCGTTTATGATTCTACTGGTAGATGTGGGGAATACCAACATAGTTATAGGAGTATGCAAAGATAACGAGTATATAGCTGGTTGGAGAATTTCTACTGATTCTAAAAAAACTTCAGATGAGTATGGTATTCAAATGATACAATTATTCCATCAAAGTGATTTAAATCCAAAAGAAGTAAAAGGAATAATAATTTCTTCGGTTGTACCTAATATAATGCATTCCTTAGAGAATATGGTTAAGAAGAGTTTTAATATAAATCCTATAATTGTTGGACCAGGTGTAAAGACTGGAATAAATATTAAATATGATAATCCTAAGGAAGTTGGAGCGGATAGAATTGTAAATGCAGTAGCTGCTCATGAAATATATAGAAGAGATGTAATTATAATTGATTTTGGAACTGCAACTACATATTGTGCAGTTACTGAAGACGGAAATTATTTAGGTGGATGTATTTGTCCGGGGGTAAGAATTTCTTCAGATGCATTGTTTGAAAGAGCGGCAAAGTTACCTAGAGTGGAGTTAGAATTACCAAAGAATATAATATGTAAGAATACTGTTTCAAGTATGCAAGCTGGTATATTATATGGATATATAGGGCAAGTAGAATATATAGTTAGCAAGACTAAAAAAGAGATGGTTGCAATGGGATATGAAAACCCATATGTAATTGCAACAGGAGGCTTAGCTAATTTAATAGCTAAATCAACAAATGTAATAGATAAGGTTGATTCAAGCTTAACATTAGAGGGGTTAAGAATAATTTACGATAAAAATAAGGAGTAAACAAATGAAAATAGGAAACCTTAATTTTGAAAAAAGTGTTTTCTTAGCACCTATGGCAGGAGTAACGGATATTTCATTTAGAGGATTATGCAAGGAAATGGGATGTGGATTAGTATACACGGAAATGGTAAGTGCAAAAGCATTATATTATGGAAGTGAGAATACTAAAACTTTATTAAGAATTGCAGATGAAGAAAAGCCAGTAGCAGCTCAAATTTTTGGAAATGATCCTAAGATAATGGCAGAAGTTGTACAAAGCCATTTTAATAATATAGATGATATATGTATTTTGGATATAAATATGGGATGTCCTGCACCTAAGATAACTAAAAATGGAGAAGGTTCAGCTTTAATGCTAAATCCTAAGTTAGCTGGAGAGATAGTAAGTGAAATTAAAAAAGTTTCAAAGAAACCTGTTACTGTTAAGTTTAGAAAAGGATATGATGAGCATAATATTAATGCTGTTGAATTTGCAAAAGTAATGGAATATTCAGGAGCAGATGCAATTGCTGTTCATGGAAGAACTAAAAAACAAATGTATGAAGGAAAAGCTGACTGGGATATAATAAGTAAGGTGAAAAAAGCAGTATCTATACCTGTTATAGGTAATGGAGATGTATTTACACCTGAAGATGCATTAAGAATGAAAGAAATAACTCAGTGTGATGCTATAATGATTGCAAGGGGAAGTATGGGAAATCCATGGATATTTAATCAAATAGAACGAGTATTAAATGGCCAAGAAATTTTACCTGTTACAGCAGAAGAAAAAATAAATATGTGTTTAAGACATTATGAATTAGCTATTAAATATGATGGCGAATTTAAGGCTGTAAAAGAAATGAGAAAGCATGCTTCGTGGTATCTAAAAGGATTACCGAAAAGTAGTGAATTAAGGAATATAGTAAATACGTTATCAACAAGTGCAGAAGTATTTAATATATTGCAAGAATATAAAAATGAATTAAAAAATATTTAGCTATATATATTATATAGAGAAATATTGTAAAAATGATGCATTGAAAATAGTCAGCTATTTTATTGACAGATGAAATAGCCTGATTTATAATATTTAAAATGATTTTAAGATTACTAAACTTGCCTATTTATAAGTTGAATACGGTTAAGTTTTGAAGGGGAGAAAGATTATGAGTCAAGCAAAAAAATTTATAATGACTTACGAAGGTGTAAAAAAACTTGAAGAGGAATTAGAATACTTAAAAACTGTTAAAAGAAAAGAAATTACTGAAAAGATAAAAGTAGCTTTAGGATATGGAGACTTAAGTGAAAATTCTGAGTATGATGAAGCTAAAAACGACCAAGCGTTTACTGAAGGTAGAATTATTCAATTAGAAAATATGTTAAAAAATGCAGTTGTTGTTGATGAGAGCGAAATACCAAAGGATAAGGTTTCAGTAGGATCTATAGTAAAGGTTATGGATTACGAGTTTGATGAAGAAGTTGAATATACAATTGTTGGTTCAGCAGAAGCAGATCCAATGAATTTTAAAATATCAAATGAATCACCAGTGGGTAGTGCATTATTAGGGAAAAAGGTTGGAGATGTAGTAGAAGTTGCAGTTCCAAGCGGAGTAAGTAAGTTTGAAGTCTTAGAAATAAGAAGAGACTAATTGGAGGTATAGTGAATGTCAACTGAAGAAATGAACATGCAAGAACTAGAATCACAATTCAATGAACAAGAAAGATTAAGAAGAGAGAAACTAGTTCAATTACAAGAAGCAGGGAAAGATCCTTTCGATGTATACAAAGTAAATAGAACTCATAGTTCACAACAAGTTAAAGATAATTATGAGGAATTAGAAGGTAAAGATGTTACAGTTGCTGGTAGAATTATGTCTAAGAGAGGACAAGGAAAAGTTGTTTTCTCTGATATCTACGACAGAGATGGTAAAATCCAATTATTTATAAAGATTGATGAAGTTGGAGAAGAAGCATTAAAGCAATATAAATCTAATGATTTAGGAGATTGGGTTGCTTGTACTGGAGAAGTCTTTAAGACTAAAACAGGTGAAATATCTATTAAAGCTAAAGAAATAGAATTAATATGTAAATCATTAAAACCACTTCCAGAAAAATGGCATGGATTAAAAGATCCAGATTTAAGATATAGACAAAGAGAAGTAGATATTATAACAAATCCAGAAGTTAAGTCTACTTTTATGAAGAGAAGTCAAATTATAAAAGGAATAAGAGAATTCTTAGATAATAGAGGATTCTTAGAAGTTGAAACACCAATGCTTGCAACAATAGCTGGTGGAGCTTCTGCTAGACCTTTCATAACTCACCATAATACATTAGATTTAGATATGTTCTTAAGAATAGCTCCAGAGCTATACTTAAAGAGATGTATTGTTGCTGGTTTTGAAAAAGTTTATGAATTAGGAAGAACTTTTAGAAATGAAGGTATGTCAGTAAGACATAATCCTGAGTTTACTATGATTGAATTATATCAAGCTTTTGCTGATTATAATGATATGATGGAATTAACTGAAAATATGGTTGCAGAAGTGTGCAAGAAAGTTAATGGAACAACAAAGGTTACTTACCAAGGAACTGAAATAGACTTTATGCCACCATGGAGAAGAATCACTATGGTTGATGCTGTTAAGGAATATGCTGGAGTTGATTTTGCTACAATTAAATCAGATGAAGAAGCTCAAGCTATTGCTAAAGAAAAACATTTAGAATTCCCAAAACCATTAAATACTGTAACTAAAGGTGAAGTATTAAATATGTTATATGAGGAATTCTGTGAAGAACATATGATACAACCAACATTTATCATAGATTATCCTGTAGAGATTTCACCTCTTACAAAGAAAAAGAGAGGAAATGAAATGTTCACTGAAAGATTTGAAGGATTCGTATTTGGTAGAGAGTTATGTAATGCATACTCTGAATTAAATGACCCAATCGTTCAAAGAGAAAGATTTGCGCAACAAGAAAAAGAAAGAGAACTTGGTGATGATGAAGCTTACATGATCGATGAAGAATTCATGAGCGCATTAGAAACAGGTATGCCACCAACAGGTGGACTTGGAATAGGAATAGATAGATTAATAATGTTCTTAACTGATTCAGCATCAATAAGAGACGTTATACTATTCCCAACAATGAAACCAATAAACTAATAAAAAACCACCGGAAGGTGGTTTTTTTGTTACAAGAGATAAAGTGAAGAATGAATTAAGTATATGATGAAGCTTGAATATTATATTTTAAAATATTCAAATTCACTCCATATTTAATTTATCACTTGTAACTTACTAATTTTTAGTTTGCTGACTTTATTAATAAAAGCAAGGTTAATTAGATAAAAATAAGGATTAGAATAAAAAAAATAAAAAAATAGAAAAAAAGTGTTGCATTTTATAAGAAAGCTGATATAATAAATTATGCAATGACATTCCGCGATAGCTCAATGGTGGAGCACTCGGCTGTTAACCGATAGGCTGGAGGTTCGAGTCCTCTTCGCGGAGCCATTTT
>JABLTO010163570.1_pt1 | contig 90929 bp, 84 predicted proteins | sample 7160091 | NCBI WGS metagenome assembly JABLTO01 (sample SAMN14651225, study PRJNA627086) | human gut metagenome | isolation source: feces | host: Homo sapiens | reverse complement strand
TACCATTCGGCTTATTCTCGCCGCCTTGATAATCAAAATATTCTTTTACAAAATCCCGATTCCAAAGAGTAGAAAAACTGGCTGCCAAATGACCGCCCGCAGAAAATCCGCATACCGCTATTCTATCGGTATCAACATTCCATTTCTGCGCATTTTCACGAACTTTTGCCACTACATAGGAAAGCTCAAACAAGGCTGCCGGAAATCTTGCCGGAACACAGCTATACCGAACGACAACCGCATTACAGCCCGCCGCTGCAAATCTTAAAGCAATCGGTTCTGCTTCTCGGTCAGATGTTCCGATATATCCTCCTCCGGGACAAATTACAACAGTCGGATGTTTTCTGTTAATTTGTATTTCAGGAGAGTTGTCTGGCAAGTATACTGATATTTTCGGCTGAAATCCGCCGTTATCTACATTAATTTTTCGATAATCGATATTGATGTCAAACACCTCATATCGCATCATACACACAACCTTTCCACTGCCTTCATTTAGCTTCTTTGTCGATATATTCCCACATAACAACATAGCGAGTCTTCGGTACAGTTTACAAGAAACTTTTCTGTTTTTCTTACAAATCCTAAATAATAATATTAAAATGCAAACTAAGCTGATGAATTTGCGTCAGTTCAACTCGGAAAGAACTGAATAACATGATATCTGGGAAAATTTAAAATTGGCAATTACCAAGTTCAGTTACATACTTTTAATAATTAGGTTAACGATTTCCGAGCATGTCATCACCAGAACAGCTATGTTCTAATATTGTTGTATTTAACCATAACAGGACTTAACATTAAAAATGCCAAGTCCTGCTATGATTAATGCAACAACTATTTACTGCACCTGGTACAAAATTCGATATGCTGTACTTTTTAAATCACTTTCTTCTAACATATAATAGAACAACTTGATTTCATTTTAAGCACCAAGCCTGGTATAGTGGAAATCGTATAATAACCATCGCTATAGAACCGGAATAAGAATTAATCAATTTCTAAATAGAAGGGTGCCATAGGCAATTCGTTTTTATCAAACAGATTTCCATTGGGGACAGCGCGGTAGCAATAGTATACAGCTTTTGGTGAGGCAATGCCTGACACATCTATTTCAATAGTGTTATCGCTCTTAATTATTGCATCTGCCTTTATTGCGGTGTCTTCTCCGTTTACAACATACATATCTTCAATCGCGGTACCGTCTACGGTGAGTCCTTTATCTATATTGCTGAAGGTAATTGTCAGGGTGTTTCCGTTAAGGAATACCGTATTCGGATATGGGCTGTCTGCCGGCTTATCTTTAGAGTAAACCTTGTTGAGAGCAAGGTTTGCGGCTCTGTAGCCGAAAGGCATTTTATCAAGCGGATGTATGTTAGTGGAGTCACCTAAATCAATACCGCAAACAATATATACATTCTCCATGGAGGCGGCAATATTCCATTGCTCTAAACGGAAGTTGTGCCAGTTCGGATAATCGGCGGCAAGAAATTTCGGCAACTGCGTTGTAATAATCGGCAATTCAGGGTTGTTAAACAGTTCCCTGTAGGAATCGGCGTATGCTTTGAAAAGGGCGGTATAACTTGTGGGGTCGTTGACATTAGATTCTCCTTGATACCACAAAATTCCCTTTATACTCATTCCTACCAAGGGGTTTATCATGGAGTTATACATGCTTATACTGTAACTTGTGTTGGCGGCGGTTAGGGCTTCAGCACTCATCCATTCTTGGATATTGGTTCCGCCATAAGAAGAGTCTATGATACCAATAGGTATATTAAGTTCATCTTCAAGTTTTACAGCAAAAGCATAGGCGTAAGCAGAGTGATTTTTAATCTCTGTTTTGGTAGGTACACTCCAGCTACATTCCTTTGTGAACTCATCAAGCGGGGTAACAGAATCCGACCGGTTAACACGGAACATTCTGATTTTGCGATTTTCCGCAACATTAAGAAAATCATTATAGGCGTTGCCTGATAGGTAACGGATTGCCATATCCATATTGGATTGACCAGAGCAAAGCCATACATCGCCTACATATATTTTATTGTACTCTAAAACCGTACCACCTGCATTTATGGTCATTTTCTGCGCAGTGGCGTTGGCTGTCATTGGAGAAAGAGTTACTTCCCATTTTCCGTTTTTAACCTCAGTTCTGTGTTTTTGACCTGCGAACTCGAGGGTTACGATTTCGGCACCTTCGCAATCTCCCCAAATTTTAACATCGGAGTTTCTCTGCAAAATGGATTCTTCTCCGTATATAGAAACCGTATTGAGGACATGTGCGGCAACAACATTGTTATAGACTTCTCTTGTTGTTATAGTCCATTCTTCAGTTTTTGTCCCATCACTTATATTATAGATCATATTAGAATTGAGATCGCGGCCCCCCTTTGATGAGAGAGTGGCACTGCAACCTTCGGGAAGAGAAAACTCGGGTGTTTTGCCTGAATAACTTACATCGGCTTTTACGGGAATGGTTATGACTTTTTTGTTATGGTCTACAACAATATTACCTGCTTTTTCTTTGAAATATATTGTTACATATTCTTTTTTATACTTTTTCATGTCTTGATTATTTGCACCGGCTAGCATCATCAAATGTGTTTTTTGAGTAATAATTTCATTGTTATCTTTTTCGGCGATTTCGATAAAGTCTTTATCATTACCACCGATGTCTTCATTATTTACTATGGCAAATTTCGCTGTATGCGGCAATTCAGCTTGCAAACATAAACTCGAATTATTAAATTCAAAAACAAAACCACATGATAATAAAATAACTAAGCACAAGGCTGCTGAAATAATTTTTTCATAAGGCGTCCTTCCTTTCGTTTATTAATAACAATTGTTTTTTCTTCTGTTCTTAATTAAGCCAATTGTGGTGACGAATAATACTACGCCAGAAAGAAAACTTAAAAGAACCGCAAAGGCTATATCAAATACACTGTTCGTATTTGGCAAATGCATATCTTTATCTGTAGTGTTTTCAGAAGAATCTTCAGAGTTGTTATCAGTATTTTCATCTCCCGATATCAGTCGGTTGATTTCATATATAACGGAAGGAATTGGATCATTTACTTCGGTGGGCAACTTACTATTATATGTTGTTATAATATCAGCTTTGAATATATTTAGGGCTTTTTTTAGTTTGATTATCTGCTCATCAATCAATTTTGCGGTAAGATCAGTTCTTTGCATGAAAATATGTGTTTCATCCAAAGCATTTGTAAAGTTGGTGAGTCCTGCAAATGAACAGTCTTCTGTGCCTACATCTTCAAGTAATTCACGTGAAGAATTATAAAGCGCTTCAAGCGAATCGAGATTTGCAGATGATTTTACGGTAGGATTTTGTGAAATGGAAAGTTTTGCTGGGTCTCCGTTAGTGAATACGGACATGGTGACTGTGCTTTGAGGGCCTAGCAATCTGTCTAAATCAAGGTTTAAGTCATCGTACGGGGCGTTAATACAGTTGTAGTCATCAATGGTCATTTCCCAGCCTGTAGTTTCTCTTATTAACTTAAAGGTATGCCACTCGCCGTCATTGAATACCATTTCATCGACCGTAAGGTTGCCATTACTGAACTGCTTGTTTGCGGCGCCCTCCCAGCCTTTGCCTGTTCTCTGTTCAACGAGTCGGCAGGTGACTCCGTTTGAATTGTTCCATAAAAGACATGTGATACCATCGCCGCCTCCTAAAGATGTCCACCCCGCTGTTAGAAAGTATGATGCCGAACCATTGGCAGTTTACATCGGGGTCTATTTTAAAGCAAAATTCTAATTTTGTCGCCGTAACAACTGAGTGAGCTGTGCTTCCCGTATCGGGCATGTCTAAAGTCACAACATCATCAATAATGTTTATAGAGGCGGGGTCTTTACCTGCAATTATTGCTTCGCCCGAAAATTCAAACGGTTTTTGTTCGTCTGTAAAGGGGACTATTTGAGATATAAATGTATTCATGGCGTTTTTTAAACTTTTGGTAGCATTATCAATTTGTTGTTTGGTAGCGTCGGCGTTGTTTTTCACCGATACAGCGGAATTATAAGCCAGATTAAAGGCATCAAGCGCCGATTGAGGAGCTTTTCCTGCAGCAGTGCCTGCGACGACCTTTGCCAAAAGCAATTCCGCAGACTCCAACATATCTTCAAGACTGCTGCGGTCAACCGCAACTATAACCGATGTTGAGAAGGTATATTCGGCATTTCGAAGCGCAGTTATAGCGTTGGAAATATCTGTAGGTGTGGCAGATACATTGTCATAGACTGCTTGTGCAGAGGCTATAACGGAATTAAATGTGTCATAAGCACTTTGAGGATAATTCCCTGCCGTGGTTCCTATCGTTACGGCATCACGTTGGGCTTTAGCGGTGGTTAGTTCTGTGAAAAGAGAAGGCTTATCTGTGGGAGCAGCGGTTATCTGCTCTATATCAAGGCTTCCGCTTCCGCTATCGGTGTAGAGTACAAGATAGGTTGAGTTGTTGCCTGATAGCTTGGTTGTAAGTTCGGCATCTGCACCGGCATACTTTGAGGTCATGACGCTTTTGCCGTCAACCTCCATTGACCAAACGTCTGTTGTTTCCTTAACAGTCACAGTATGCCAGTTACCGTCTTTGAAATTATATGTAGGGTCGCTTGCGGTGCCTAACTGTGTGCCGTGTAGTTGCTGAGCTGTAGCAGCATCCCAACCTCTTCCTGACGGAGTATCTACAACACGCGTAATTACCGCGCCGTTATCTCCAAAGAACAGTACACTTCGTATACCTGTTCCTGCGCCAAGTCCGTTGGCTCCCGTGTTATCAAGGGAGAGTCCTAACCAAGAATAGTTGTTTGAGGTTATTCTGAATCGAAAAGATAAATCCGATGCCGTACACATAGTGTAGGCAAAGTTGCTGTTCATGGTGATAGAGTGAATATTTCCGACCTTATGAACCGTTGCTAACGATGACGTGAAATCAAACACCGATGAGGTGGCAAAGGCCGTAGTTGCGATAGAAAAAATTAATGCAAGGCTTACGTATATAGCAGTCGCAGAACGTAAAATTTTTCTCATTAATAATCATTCCTCTCGTATAATAAAAGCACCATTTACATTATCGTCAATGTAAAATATAGGCTATGTTTCTCATATCAGTTTCTTCAATATGAGAAACATTGCGGAAACAAGTAGCGTCATTTAATATGCAGAGATTACAGTTAATTGGTATATGAAAATTTATTTAAATAATTTACTGCACCTGGTACAAAATTCGATATGCTGTACTTTTTAAATCACTTTCTTCTAACATATAAGCTTGATCCAAAGGAGTAAAAGTAGCAGATTGGGTACGATACCTCCCTGCACCATCATCAACAAGTTCAGATATCTTAACTGCTTTCTCGGCATCCGGAGAACCTAAAACCAAAGTACCGTGCCGTAAAGTCACCAATCCGCTACCTTTGTGTTGATTACCGATTACAGGGCAGACTAACAAAGGAATATTGAAAGTAAGCTCAATGCAAGTGCCCGAAGTCAAAGTTACTTCAACTTTCCAGAAGCCAGATTCTTCAGAAGTTTCCGTCTTTTCCCCATTCACTGCAACATTTATTTCTTTTACCCATTTAGGCAAGAAAAATGCCAGTTCTTTTCGCAAATTCGTATCAGAAGTCTTTTCTACTGTAACAACAATTTTTCCTTCATTCGGATAGCTTGATGCCATTTTCAACACCACCCCCGGCATTTCCGGAATACTGTAATGACCATCGCTGTAAAATGGAAATACAATACGATTGTTATCATGATATAATCCGAAATTAGCGGCAGAGGTAACGCCTTCACCGCCACGCATGGAGCAGCACCAGTATGCCTCATAAAATCCTTCATGCGTCCGGACAAAGCCATCTTCAACACAGTGGTCACAACCGAAACCTCCATTTGGCCGCTGGCCTCTGCATACTCCGTTATACCAAATGCAATGAGCATCATCTAGATAATCTGAGTTTCCAGTTTCTTTCCATAGTGCAACTGCAAGCATAAACGAGTCAATCACACCGCACGGCTCGGTCCAGGACGGACGGCAAAACCAATTGTAATTTGCATAATTTTCTGTCATGCCGTCGGCTTTATAAAGCTCAAAGATCCGTTTACAGAAATCTAAATATTCAAGATTTCCTGTCATTTGATACATTCTCATAACACCGCGTGATGCTGTTAAAGTGGCGTGTGTCTGCATGGTAATGCCCTTAAAATCGATCGTCATAAAAATGCTGATCATTTCATCTATTAATTCTTTAAGTTCTGGTAATTTCAGCAATTCATAAGCTTGTGTCAAACCATCCAGAGAAATAAAAGCACATCCGGTATCACTGGACACCTGCCAACCAGATACTGTAATTCCGGCAAGATCCCCTGCTGCCTCCCCTTCATATACCCGTTCTTCCGGGTTTCTAGGATATGCTGCAAAATGCCCCTTTAAAGGTAAAAATAGTTCTGAAACAATCGTTTGGATAAACGATTTAACCTTAGAATCCTTTTTATAATAATAATATTCAATTAATCCGCGTAGCAACCATCCATGACCCGACAACGATTGTTCATTAATTGCATCGATATCTAACAAATCGCCTCGATATCCTTTTGCATTACAATGATCTTGCACCCAGTCTACAATTTCGTCTAAATAAGCAGGCTCTGTTTTTAATGCCTGAGCCAGTAAAGTCAACGCTAAAATGGTACGACCTTCCCAGTCACCTGGCCAACCATGATTCTCTGCTTTTTCTGTCCCGGCAATTCCGGGATGATAGCGCCAGTCATGCATTCTGGCCATGTTTTTAAACATTCTGATTGCTGCCGTTCCTGACGGGGTGACATTCTCAAGTCTGCTTTTTTCCAGCATGCTGATTTCCTCCAAATTATCTTTCGTTTCTTACTTACCCATATGCTTGTTTAGCATATTTTTCGTAAAGTTCAGCAAGAATGTTGCCTCTGCATCAATGCCACTTTCGGTTGTATCGTCAACAAGATTCCGCCACACTTTAATATCTCTGCCGACTTCTCCGCCCATCATAACAAATGGCTCGGACACAATACGACCAGTGTAATGAATATCCGCCAGAGCACCAAAAATTTCATCCCAATCCAAATGTCCCCGTCCCGGAGCCATACGGTTATTCTCTCCTGTATGGAAACTAGTAAGTTTATCTCCAACTAATCTAATAGCATCTCCAATGGAACATTCTTCAATGTTCATATGGTATGTATCAAGCAAAACACCGATATTCGGACTGTCAATATCTTTTACATAATCCAACGCTTCCTGAGCCGTGTTGATGACACACCCTTCAAAACGGTTAACCGCCTCAACGCAATAGGTAACGCCATAATTCTCCGCTGTTTTTACAATATCCCGCATACTTTTCTTGCTGCGTTCAATAATGGCGGTTTTATCATTTACAATATAGTTCGGAGAGCCCCAGCCCGCATAGCTGACGCCGGACAGCAGCTTGCCGTCCATAATGCCGATTTTTTCCACAATCCGCTGGAGATAATCGACTCCGCCGCGGCGCACATTTTCATCAGCAGAGGATACATCATAAGCCGGATCCAGACCAAGGCTGTACGTCAGTTCAATTCCGCACTCGTCAGCCAGCTTTTTCAGAGACAGTAATTTTTCTTTGTCCATTTCAAGCAATGGCTGCGCCTGAAACTCAAGGATATCAAAACCGATATCAGATGCTTTCCGAATATATTTTGCGTGATCTGCTGCCCAATTTTTTTCCCAAAAATTCATAAAAATTCCAAGTTTGTTCATCTCTACCATTCCTTTCAACTCTATCGTTTTAAATTAAATACGGTCAACCTGATATCCAAGATATTTTACTAAAGCTTCCTGTACTGCGTCGGAAACATTGCCTTTCGTAATACAAACGTGGTGACGGAAACCGTTATATCCCATATATTCCAGCATATTCTCTACATTGCTCTTTTCAAATACGATACCGCTTCCGAAAAACGCTTCTTCCAATGCATCGTCTGTCAGCTTGCCTTCTGTCACAAATCCACACAACTTGCCATCCTCAGTCCTCATGCTGGCAACAGTTACCGGACCGGTTGCAATTTTTACTTTATTGACACCCACTCCGCTTCCTTCGCCGAAGCTCTTTTTAAACATCAAATGTTCGATCGTAGTACCTTTTCCCTCGGTCATGGAAATCGGGACAGGACCGCAGTGGAAGAAAATGCATTTATTCGGATCCTTTCCGAAGTTGTTGTTCACATCAAGCAGCATTGTCGGATGAGCCGCAGCCAGCGAAATAGCACGCGTCATAACGGTATTGTTGACATCCAATTCACAGGAGGCCGCGATTCCGCGCTCGTTAAGGTCGCAAAGCACCAGACAAGGAGCAACACCGAATTTCGTTTCAAATTCATTCCAGCAACGCAGTGCGATTCCCTGTAAATCGTACTCACAAATTAAATCGTCAATAGCAACGCCGATCCGAGCAATAGTTTCCAACTTTTTCATCGGATACTTACCGAAATCGGTAATAGCAAGATAATCTATTACTTTGGCATCAACCCGCTCCTGCTCAATTTTTTCCATCCGGGCAAAGACCTCGGCAAGATCAATGGTTTCCACATTGATACCAACGTTCTGCATCGCAATTTCATCAAACCGAACGGTTTTGAAAGCAGTTGTTCTTGCGCCGATTGCGCCGATGTTGCACCGTTTCATCCCATTTACTACACGGCAAATAGCAGCAAACTTTTCAATATGCTCTTTAAACTCCGGATCGGTAGGATTGCAGGTAAAAGGCTGAAAAAGAGTGTATTTCAGTTTGTGCTGGCGCAGCACATTGCACATAGCGATTTTTCCGCATAACGAATCCCGTCTGTGCTCAAAATCCATTTTTCCGGCTTCGTCCCGATATGCTTCTACCAAAATCGGAACACCGCAGTTTTCCAACGCTACCATTGCGCCGTTTTCGTCACCAAAATTCGGCAGGCACAAAATAACGCCTTGATATTTCCCGCGGTTTTGTTCCAAAAATGCGGCATAGCGCTTTCCCTCTTCGATGGTCTCGACTGCACCGTAGCGGCCGATACTTTCTTCCGGCATGATATAATCATACCCAGCATCTTCTACCGCCTTTGCCAACTCTTTTCTTGCATCTGCAATTAATTCTCCCGGAAAAAATCCCCGATTTCCGAAATACAGTGCAAAAGTAATTTTTTCATTCATTAATATGACCTCCTATTTACATTATCGATAATGTATTTTACTAAGGCAGCTTTGTCATAGCTGCCATCATAACAGAATATTTATCTTGCACGTGTTGTATCACGAACAATTAATTTAACCGGTATTGTGGTTTGTGTAACGGTCTCAGATCTTTGATAAATCAGATTCATTAAAGTCTTTACAACCAGTGTAGCCATCTTTGTTTTAGGTGTTAAAATTGTAGTTAGCTTACAGGGAAAAGGCATCTTTGATTGAATGCCATCAAATCCAACCACTGATATATCTTCGGGGACCTTTTTTCCAAGTTCATTCAATTGATATACAGTCTCCCAGGCAATCATATCACTAAACGCAAAAACTGCCGTAAATCCATCACGTAAAGCTAACGAATCCGTCAGTATACCTTTTAAATCTTCCCCAACCGGCTGTACTTCATGGATCAGTTCCGGACGCAAAGGAATTCCCGCCTCATACAGTGCCTTATGATATCCCGCAAGACGTTCTCTTGCGGAAGAAATATAAGAAGGACCACTTAAGCACAAAATGCGTTGATGTCCCAAAGAAAGCAAATACTTTGTTGCCTCATAGCCGCCCTGCATATCATCCCACACAACATAATTGCTTGTTCCTTCTTCGTTCGGCTTTCTTCCGAGAAGTACATAAGGAACATGTTCCTGATCCAAGCGATGTAAAATATTTGAATTTTTTTGTGTCGGACATATAATCAAACCATCTACATTATGGCTCAAAGCAGAAAGAACTGCCTTTTCCTCAGTTGCGGCATCTTCGTTCGTATTCATGATAAACAGATTGATGTCCCATTTGCGGAGTAGCCTTTCCATCTCTTTAACCATAATCCCAAACAATGGGTTGGAGATATCGCTAACAATCACAGCTATTGTGCCTGTAATGCCGGAACGAAGCGCTCCAGCTAAAGAATTTCGAATATATCCCATTTCTTCCGCCGTTTCAGTAATCAGTTTTCTGGTCTTATCCGAAATATCCTTTTTCCCATTTAATGCATGTGAAACTGTGTTAACTGAATATCCGGTGCGTTGTGATATGTCTTTAAGCGTTACAGGAAATCGATTGATCCTTATTTTTTCTTCCATGTCAGTTGTCTCCCTATTGTAACTAATTTTCCAATAGTTGATTTTACATCCTAATCATAATCCAAAATCAGTCAGATTTCAATACTTTCATAATTACTTTTCCCAAAACAAAGGTAATTACAAACAGAACCATTGCCACAGCGGAACCATACCCCATTTGAAAGCGAACATACGCATAATCATACAGATGAGCAACAATTGTATGTGCTGCATAGTTTGGACTAGGCATCCCGGCAAACTGAACAGCAACATCAAACACACCAAATGAATTAACAATTGCCATAATTGCACCGAACAAGAGCTGTGGCTTCATTTGCGGAATAATAATATACCATAATTCCTGAATAACATGCCCGATACCGTCAATTCTTCCAGCCTCCAATAGCTCTTTTGAGATGTTCTGAAGTCCTGCCATAAATGCAAGAAATCCTGTTCCCATCCCCATCCAGACAGATAAAAGAATGACTACCGTCATAATGGTCGCCGGATCTTGGTTCCAAATAATCGGATTTACAATAATTCCCATGTTAATTAGTATGTTGTTTACCAGTCCATACCGGTCCGGAGAAAAAAAGTAGCTCCAAATTGTTGTCATTGCAACACCGCTGGCAATAGACGGCGTGTAAACCGCCAACGCAAACAACCCTTTACATTTTAAGTTATTAATAATCCAAGCCAGCAAAAAAGATAAAATAAATCCAAGCGGTCCCATGATGACAGAAAACACAATAGTGTTTTTTAAAGCAATCAAAAAAATGTCATCATCAAAAATTAGTTATTTATAATTAGTAAGCCCGATAAATTTAGGAGTCTCCAGCACGCTATAATTAGTAAAACTAAGAACAAATCCAATAATAATCGGAACAATTGTAAACAACAAAAACATAATCAAAAACGGAAGCAAAAATGCATATCCGGTTTTTCCGCGTTTCCATAAGTTTTTCAGCTTGTTTTGTTGTGCAGCAGCCATTTTGTTTTCCTCCTTTCCACTATTCTACCAATCCGGAACGCTCTACACCCTGAACAAACTGCTTCTGTAAAAAACAATACGCAATCAGAACCGGAATAATAACCAAGAATGTTGCAGCCATTACAACTCCCTCAGTAATAACCATATCAGCGTTTTGTGTCAATTCTGCCGCCGACTGCTGATACTTTTCGTAAATAGAGGGAAGCATCGAGGGCAGTGGCCAGCTTTTCGGTTTTCCCAAATAAATAACCGGCTCATAAAAATCATTCCGAAATCACAGCTTTTGCTTCGTCAACTGCTTTTTTCACCGCATCCTTTGCAGATTGCGGAATTCTGTCGTCTTGCGCATCTGTTAATGCCTTTTCTGCATCTTCAATTAATTTGTTGAGCGCTGTAACATTCAAGCCGACATCTACACTTTCCTGTAAAACATCAAAGGTTCCTGCAGTGCCGTTTGTGAACAAGGTCATGGTAACAGTATTAGAACCGCCAAGCAAACGATCCATATCATCATCAAAACCTTCGTATCTATTGGCAATTACATTAATACCGTCAATGGTGAACTGCCATCCGTCAGCAGTTTTTTTCAGCGTGACCTTATGCCATTCACCGTCATTAAAGCTCTTTCCTTCCTCAAGCAGTCCGCCATCATGAATCTGTTTGGTAGCTCCTGCCGCATCCCAACCTTTGCCAGGCTGTTCTTCCACCACACGAGAGGTTACAGCACCTTGTGCTTTCCAGAACAAAGTTGATAATCCGTTACCACTGCCCAGCATAGACATTCCGCTGTTGGACAAATTCATACCGAGCCACTCAAAAGTTTCTTCCGGAGCAATTTTAAAGGAAAACTCCAAGTTTGTTCCGGTTACCTGTGTGTATGCTACACTGCCGGTCGCAGGCAAATTAATATTTGTTTCTTCCCCGGTTTTATTTGCTACACCGGGAACATCGAATCCAGTTCCTGCATCTCCGACAAAGTCGAACGGTAAAGTGTCTGATGACAAAACGATTTTAGAAATAAATGCTTTCATAGATGCTTCCAGTTCTGTAAGCGCATCATCAACCTCAGCTTGCAATGCATCTGTTGTTCCGGCAACTATTTCTGCATTCGAAATTGCTATCTGGAATGTATCATGCGCAGACTGCGGTGCTTTACCGATATCAATACCAACACCTGTTTTCTCCTTCAACGCCTTTGCCTCGACAATTTTCGCATTCAGCTCTGTAAAATCTGTTGGAGGAACAATTGCCACCGTAAAATCATATACTGCTGTTTGCAAAACTTCAATTTCATTGTTTATCTCTTCAGTGGTAGCATTCGCTTTGGCTACAATTGATTTTGCAGAATCAATTGCTGCTTTTAATGCGTCGTATTCGGTCTTTGGAACCTGCCCCGGACGGTTGCCGACCGTCTTTGAATTCCAAAGCGTTTCAGCTGAAGTGATTTTCGCTTCAAGTTTTTGTCGACCAGCACCTGCAGACTGGCGAATTTCGACTTTACCCAAACCGCTGGCAGTATACAGTGTCAATGTTGCATTATCTGCACCAATCAAGCTGTCTAAGTCAGCATCACAACCTTCATAACGATTTTTTATTATCTCGTAGCCATCAACTTTAATGCTCCATGTTGTACCGATCTTTTCAATCCTAAGTGTATGCCACTTTCCGTCATTAAAGCTGTATCCTTCTGGCGCAGAATCTCCAGCCACAGGACCATCAAGAAGTGTTTGAGTAGCAGCTACTGCATCCCAGCCTTTCCCGTTATTGCTGTCTACCACGCGAACCGTCATATTGGGAACTGATTTCCACATAATTGCTCTTACGCCTTCACCGTCACCCAAGCCGTGAACACCACTGTTACTGAGTGCCAGACCCATCCAGTCAAACTTGCTTGCATCTGCCCAGCGGAATTGAAATTCCAATCCATTCATCGCCGTCTGGGCAAAAGCATTTTTACCATTAAAGTCAATAATAGTAATATCGTCTGCTTCAGTAATTGTCGCTTCAGATTCAGAAAAGTCCAGTTTATTGTCTGGCTCATCCGCTACAATTTCTTCAATCTCTACGCCACCCATATTGCTGGAAGAATATAACGTTAGGAAAGTTTTTCCTTCGCCCGGAAGCATGCGAGTTAAATCAGCATCACAATTGGCATATTTATTTTTTAAAACCTCGTATCCGTCAACCTTCAAAGACCAGGTGCCTGTAGCGCCGCTTAAAACAAACGTATGCCAATTTCCATCTGCAAAGCCTTTTCCAGCATTGGCATTTGCATCATCCGGAACAATCGGTCCATCCGCTATCTGCTGCGTTCCTGCCACAGCATCCCAGCCTTTTCCTTCGGCGGTTTCCACCACACGAACAGTAGAGCTATAACTGTTTTTACCCAATATACCACGTATTCCGTTTCCGTTACCCAAACCTGCAACGCCGGTGTTATCAAAAGCAAATCCGACCCAATCGTAATTAGCATCGGTAAAACGGAATTTAAACGAAACATTCGTTCCGGTACACATGGTGTATGCATTGGCTGCATTGAAGTTAATGATATGAACATCGCCTGCTTTTGTAACCTCTGCATCTGATTCAGAAAAATCAAAGCCATTTGTAGCTTCATCTTCATCGACAACCGGCGGATCTGCCGGCGTCATATCCGGCTGCAAAAAGTCATCATATACTTTATCACCCGACGGCGTATAAGTATCTAAATCGTACGGTGTCCATTCAAAATAAACGAGATAAGAATCAATTCCCTCGCTGAAATCTTCAGCAGCATGATACAAATCCTGTAATGGCCAGCGAGCACGTTTGTGTTCTCTCAAAGGAATTACTGACGTAGCAACTGTTCCTTCGGTGGCAGTTGCTGTTACCTCAGGCAATGCATACATGCCGGGCATCGGAGACTCCTCCGGATGCGGAATCATGTCTTTACTAACATTCTGTAAAGAGGCTCCGGGGACCTTGACCCAACCGCAAACTTTATCAGAACCGCTTTTAACGGTTGCTTTTCCTGTCAAAGTAAGATCATCAATATTTAATGTCAGGTTGGCATCGGAAGCTGATACATAAGAACCACCGTATGTAGACACTCTGGAATCTCTGATATCAGTCCATGTCTGTTCTTCAAATTCCGCTTCTGCTTTTTCAGAATAAGCTAACAACTTCTGATCTCTTGCAAGCGGCATATAAAACCGACCGTCTTCTCCGTATGCATTAAATGTTGAAAAATCCAATCCATTAAATACGCTGTTTAATGTCCTCTTTCCGGGATTAAAACGTGCAAATAAAGAAGAATTTCCATTGTCCCATGCATTTGACTCACCGCTGACATATAAATATCCGTGTTCATCAACGGTCAGTCCTCTTGCACGCCAAACATACTGAGTATCTCCGCCGAAAACCGCTTTAGCTTTTCCGTTGTTTATCTGATACAGTTTTCCGCCACTGTAAGACACCCCAATCAATGGTGAGTCACTGTGTCTACTGTAACATAATACATAAATAGTCCCATCCGGCAGCACCGCTATGCCCTGTGCACCAAACAAATTGGAAGTTACCGGTGAAACTGTGCCAGTGCTTTTTTCCCACATTTTAACTGCACCGTCTTCACAAGCAACATATACATTTCCATTGCTGTCTAAAGCGATTTGTCTTGGTCTGGTAAGAGACGGGATAATTATGTTTTTTTCTTTTGTGGTTATATTATAAATTCCTACACATCCACCCGAATTCTTTCCGTCCTGTCCATAAACAATATTACCTTCTCCATTAACTGCAATTGCATACAAATTGGAAATGCCGGTATTAATTTGTTCCTCCTTTGATAAAAGAGAAACATATCCTAATTTGTCCGGGCTTTTCACACGAATCGTACCAGAATAATCCGCATAATATACTTTACCGTCTGCTCCGGTTGCCACCCCGTAAGAACTAGAACCGATATCTCCGATTACAAACATACCGTTTGGCATTCCATCATGTGCCATTGCCTGATCATAGTCTGTGGGAAGCTTATCAGATTGATTCACGGTTGGATCAATACTCGGATCCACGCCGTCAATTGCTGCACCCGCATTTAAAGACAAAGCCGGTGCCAAGCTTCCGATTGCCAAAGAAATTGCCACAAAAGCAGAAATGCCCTTACGAAAACCTCTCATTGACTTTCACTCCTTTGTTCCAACAAATTAATTTGTATGTTTCACCATGCCTCCGCTCAAACATTACCCAAAACAAACAGAGCAGATATGTATACTTCGTTAAACTTAACCAAGACAGCTAAAATCACATAGATATCACGCGATTTTGGATTATTTATATATTTTTTCTTTTCTGACTTTATTAAATCTGTTCAACAAAGTATATTTAGTTTTTTCATTATCGTTAATGTGTTTTCAGTGTATAACCTTTTAATCAGAAAGTCAAGCTATATTTTGCACAAAACAAACTGAATAAAAATGTTTAGTTTTCACCTCACTCATCCCACATTTATTTTACATTAACGTTAATGTAAAGCCGTGAAAAACACCCTTAGAATAAATCACTCGCATTAACGTTATTCATTATCGTTAATGTAATTATAGTATATACCATAATAAACAAAATGTCAATACATTTTTCTCTTCTTTTTATATTTTCATTCTTTTTCTGCTCTGCCGGCACAACTGCAGATGTATTTTCTGTATCTATCCGGGTAACGCAGAAGAGATTGCGCAGATACTATGCAAGAGGATTACAACCATAGCACAACTGAACCGTTATATAACCAACCTATGCCATTGATTACTAAAATACTCTTCATATGATATAGAATAATGAATCCCGGCTTTGATGACCGATTTTGGATGAAAAATAAATTATTTTGAATTATTTTGACCGAAATTGCTTGACGAAGCTAGAACTCTTTGATATAATCAAGACAATCAGTTATTATCAGTCAAAATCAGTCGTTTATGGAGGCGTTCATACAAATGTTAACAGAAAAAAGACATTCCCTCATTTTATCGATGCTTGAAGAAAAAGGAGCGCTCAGCGTTACCGAACTGGTTGAACAGTTAAATACATCTGAGTCAACGATACGCCGTGACCTTGTAACGCTGGATCGCGGAGGATGGCTCAAAAAGGTTCACGGCGGAGCTGTCAAGCCGGATTCAGGCGTTATTATGACTGAGCCGAATGTGACCGATAAAAAAAGACTTTTTTCTCCCGAAAAAGAAAAAATTGCAAAATATGCGGCTGGACTTATCCGCAAAGATGATTTTATTTTCATCGATGCGGGAACTACTACCGAAAAAATGATCGAATTCATCACCGAAAAAAGCGCCGTCTTTGTCACCAATGCTTTTAATCACGCAAAGCTTCTTGCCAAACATGGCTGCAAAGTCTTTCTTGCCGGCGGAGAGGTCAAAGAAACAACCGAGGCAGTCGTCGGTGTTGCTTGCATAGAAATGCTGAAAAGCTACAATTTTACCAAATGTTTTCTCGGCACCAACGGTATATCGAATGAAAGCGGTTTTACCACGCATAATATAGATGAAGCAAGTGTAAAACGTACAGCAGCCCATCAGGGATATGTTACTTACATCCTTGCCGATCACAGTAAGTTCGATAAAACAGCCACTGTCAGCTTTGCTGACATCTCAACAGCCTGTATTATAACCGATCAAGTCAAAAATGAAAGTTACCGTTCACTAACGATTATCAAGGAGGTTTCAGTATGATATACACTCTGACGCTTAATCCTGCCATCGATTACGTTGTCCATGTGGATGAGCTCACAATCGGAAGCATCGGGCGCAGTCATGACGAAAGCGTTTTTTTCGGGGGAAAAGGCATTAATGTTTCAACGATTCTTCACGAGCTTGACGTTTCTTCTGTTGCAATGGGATTTATCGCCGGATTTACGGGTAGCGCCATTGAAGAAGGATTGCGTGAAAAAGATATCCAAAGTGATTTCGTCCACCTGAAAAATGGATTTTCCCGCATCAACATTAAAATCCGTTCCAAAACGGAAACCGACATCAACGGCGAAGGACCGCAGATTGACAGCGATGATTTAAAATGTTTATTTACCAAGCTGGAAATTTTGCAGAATGGTGACACTGTGGTTTTAGCAGGCAGTATTCCCTCGTCGCTGCCGCAGAACATGTATGAAATGATCATGAGTTCTCAGTCCGGCAAGGATATTCGCTTTGTGGTAGATGCCACCGGAGAGCTTTTAATGAACACCCTTGCTTACCGCCCGTTTCTCATTAAGCCCAACAATGACGAACTCGGAGAGATATTCTCGGTAGAAATAAGTTCCCCGGATGAAGCAATAAAATACGCTGCAAAGATGCAGGAAAAAGGCGCTCGCAATGTGTTGGTTTCCATGGGCAGTGACGGAGCAGTGCTTCTTGACGAGAACAGTCAAAAACATTATATGCCTGCATACCAAGGCAAAGTGGTAAATACCGTAGGCGCCGGAGACTCAATGGTAGCCGGTTTTATCGCCGGCTATGAGCAGACAGGCGACTTTGCTTATGCCTTAAAGCTCGGTTCTGCCTCCGGCAGTGCAACCGCTTTCTGCGAAGGACTTGCCAATATGAAATCTATCAAAATGATTTTAAATAATTTTAAGACAGGAGGATTTAATCATGCGTATTTCTGATCTATTAACCGCAAACAGTATTATTCTCGGTGCAAAGCCACAAAACAAAACGGAGGCGATCAACGCTCTGATCGACCTTCATGAAAGTGCAGGAAACCTTACCGACAAAGAAAAATATCGCGAGGGCATCCTTGCAAGAGAGGCGCAGGGCAGCACTGCGATCGGTGACGGTATTGCCATTCCGCACGCCAAATCGAACGCAGTAAAAAAGCCGGGGCTTGCGGCTGTTACCGTACCGGATGGTGTTGATTATGAAGCACTGGACGGCAAACCCTCCAATCTTCTCTTTATGATTGCCGCACCCGATGACGGAGATTTTCACCTTGAAGTTCTGTCCAGGCTTATGGTACTTCTAATGGACGAAAGCTTTCGTGCAAAGCTGCTTGCGGCAAAGGATAAAGCGACATTTATAGCCGAAATTGACCGCGCAGAAAGTGACAAATACCCGGAGGAAGCTGTCAAAACACCCTCGACTGCCAAGACCGAATACCGCGTGCTCGCGGTCACCGCATGTCCCACCGGAATTGCCCACACGTACATGGCGGCTGAGGCGCTTGAAAAAGCTGGTAAAAAACTGGGCTGTCCGCTCAAAGCAGAGACAAACGGTTCAGGCGGTGCAAAAAATGTGCTGACCGCCGCGGAAATTGAATCGGCTGACGGTATTATCATCGCCGCCGATAAGAGCGTGGAAATGGGACGATTTGACGGAAAAAAATTAATAAGTGTGAAAGTCTCTGATGGCATCAAAAAGCCAGAGGAGCTGATAAACAGAGTTCTTTCAGATGATGCTCCCGTATATCATCATTCCGGCGAAAAAACAACTGCAAACGCCGACAACAGTGAGAGCTTCGGGCGTAAAATATACAAGCATCTGATGAACGGCGTTTCTCATATGCTTCCGTTTGTCGTGGGCGGCGGTATTTTTATCGCCCTCGCTTTCCTCATTGATACCATCGCCGGCGCACCGCAAGACGCCAACTTCGGTACAGCCACCGCAGGTGCTGCGTTCTTCAAAACCATCGGCGGTATTGCCTTTAACTTTATGATTCCGATTCTTGCCGGGTATATCGGTATGTCTATTGCCGATCGTCCCGGACTACTGGTAGGTTTTGCAGGCGGTTACCTCGCTACAACAGGCGCAACCTTTGCAAATGTTGCGGGTGACGTTCCCTCCGGATTCCTCGGAGCGTTATTCGCAGGATTCGTCGGCGGCTATCTCATGCTTGGTCTGCGCAAGCTCTGCGATAAACTGCCGAAATCACTTGAGGGCATTAAACCAGTGCTCATTTATCCGCTTGCCGGCCTTGGTATGATTGCTGTTGTTATGTGCACGGTCAACCCATTCATGGGGATGATCAACACAGGACTTACCAATCTGCTTCAATCCATGGGCGACGTGAACAAAGTGCTTCTCGGCATCGTACTCGGCGCTATGATGTCTATCGATATGGGAGGACCGTTCAACAAAGCTGCGTATGTGTTTGGCACGGCGGCGATCACATCCGGAAATTATGATATCATGGCTGCCGTTATGGTGGGCGGTATGGTTCCTCCGATTGCCATTGCGCTTGCAACCATCTTCTTTAAAAACAGATTTACAAACGATGAAAGAAAAAGTGGTCCGGTCAACTTTATTATGGGCGCAGGTTTTATCACCGAAGGCGCCATTCCCTATGCAGCAAGTGACCCGTTGAGAGTTATCCCGGCTTGCATGATCGGCTCGGGCATCGCAGGCGGTCTGTCGATGTTGTTCCGCTGTACACTTATGGCTCCTCACGGCGGCATCTTTGTATTTGCCGTTGTGGGAAACTGGCCGATGTATCTGGTATCTCTTGTCGTCGGCTCTGTTGTCAGTATGCTTCTGCTTGGTCTCTTCAAGAAAAAAATCAAAGAATAAAGGGGATTTTAAAATGGTATCTAAAAAAATTACCGTCACCAACACACAAGGCTTTCATATGCGCCCTGCAATGACTTTTGCTACGGAAATGGGAAAATTTCCCTGCGCAGTTTCTATTGTAAACGGCACTTCGACTACCGACGGTAAAAGCCTGATGAACATTATTGCCGCCTGTATTAAATGCGGCACGGAAATCGAGATCATCTGTGACGGAGAGCAGGAACAAGAGGCTCTTGATAAGGCGGTAGGGTTGGTTGAAAGCGGCTTTGACGAATAAAATTTTGACAAAAAGCAGCCGAACGCAATCGGACGATTTGGCTGCTTGCCACCTAAGGAGGCGTGAACATGCTAAACGGAATCGGTGTTTCTAAGGGCTACGGCATCGGCAGAGTGGTGATTGCTACCGAAGCTGAAATCCACTTTATCCCAAAAGATAATTGTGACCCTGCTCTTGAGCATAAGCGATTTTCCAATGCCTTGAATACTTTTATTGAGAAAAACACAGCATTGGCTCAGAATGTTACCGAAACTATCGGTGAAAAAGAGGGTGAGATCATTCTCGGGCATATCATGATGATGAAAGATCCGTATATGTGCTCCGAAATCGAAAAAAACATCGAGGCAGGAAATTGTGCGGAAGCCGCTTTTGCCGACGTCTGTGACAGCTTTATTGCTATGTTTTCCTCGGTTGATGATGAATTTACCAAGCAAAGAGCCGTCGATATCAAAGACATTAAGACGGAGATACTCGGTATTCTCACGGGTGTCGAAACGGTAGATCTCTCTCGCCTTGAAAAAGGCACGGTGCTGGTAGCAAAGGAACTGACACCATCCATGACCGCCTGCATAAACAAGGAAAATGTAGTGGGACTGATTACCGAGATTGGTTCCAAAACCTCTCATGCGGCAATTTTAGCGCGGGCGATGGAAATCCCCGCTGTACTCAGCGTCCCAAGCGCGACAGAAACACTGAAAAAGGACGATCTGGTCATTGTCAACGGAATAACGGGCGAGATCATTTCCAATCCTACCGATCAGGAAATTGCTGTGTATATGCGAAAGCGTTTGGATTATATCGCCGAACGTGAGACACTCTCCCGTTTTGTTGGGCTACCCACTAAAACTGCTGACGGGATAAAGGTAGATTTGTTCGGCAATATCGGTACACCGGAAGATGCAGAACGTGTAGCTGAGCATGACGGCGAAGGGATCGGACTTTTCAGAACAGAATTTCTCTTTATGGACAGGAACTCAGCTCCCGGTGAAAACGAGCAGTTTGAGGCATACAAAAAAGCCCTGCTAATGATGAAGGGCAATCAGGTCATTATTCGTACGCTGGACATCGGCGGAGACAAAGATATTCCCTATATGGGTCTTGAAAAAGAGGAAAATCCTTTTCTCGGTTTTCGCGCAGTGCGGTATTGTCTGAAGCACAGCGAGCTTTTCCTTTCACAACTGCGGGCACTTGTGCGTGCCAGCAGTTACGGTAATCTTGCCATTATGATTCCTCTAATTACCGGGATAGAAGAATACAGAAAAGTCAAAGAGATTATAACAGGCATCATGCGGGAATTTGACAAACAGGAAATACCGTATGATAAGAATCTAAAAATTGGTGTTATGGTGGAAACACCTGCCGCGGCGGTTTGTGCAGATATCCTTGCAAAGGAAGTAGATTTCTTCAGCATCGGCACAAACGATCTCATCGGTTACACCTTAGCAGTAGATCGCGGTAACGCTAATGTGGAATATCTATACTCTGCCTTTTCTCCGGCAGTGCTGCGCTTGATTCGCAACATTATCACCGAAGCAAAAAAAACGGGCATACCGGTAGGTATGTGCGGCGAGGCGGCAGCCGACCCGATGATGATACCGTTACTTATCTCCTTTGGTCTTAACGAATTCAGTGTTACACCTACTTCAATTTTGGCAACCCGCCGAGAAATTGCACGCTGGACAAAAGTGGAAGCGGATAAAGTAGCAGAGCAAATTATGTCCCTTGATACAGAACAAAAAGTGGCAAGCGTGCTTGCAAAGTTGACTGCAAAATAAGAGATGTATAAAAAACAGTTTGGCGATTTAATAAGCTTTTCAATTAGACTCTATAACCATCAAATCCCTGTTCAATTCTATATTGAACAGGGATTTGATTTAAGATTTGAGTTTGTAAAACAATCCAGAGTTATTTAAATTATAAACACGATTCTTGTCATGAAAAGAGTTTAGAAAGTTCACAAAATATATTACGATATTACAAAAGCAATGAATCATTCTCCCTTGTTATTTCCTGCACAGTAGAAATGATAAATTTTCTCATTTCCTTTAACAATCTAGTTTTTGTGCGCATATTGGTTTTTCCTGCTTATATCCACTTTCAATCAGCGGTTTTTCATCCCAAGTTCTCCAATCAATTAAATCATAAGACGCAGCAAAAGTATTGCATGTGGAGCTGTCATTTTCCAGTTTAGAGAATAAAATTAAATATACTAATTATTCTTAATATCCCGGATCTTTTTATCTAACTGACCGGTATAAAATCTGTTTCTCCTGTCCCGGTGGTCCGTCTGATAGTAAGCTCGCTTATCGGCATACATCATCATTTCAGCTCGTCGTATCAAAGCATGAATCTCTATCCCATCTTCTTGCCAAGCCCAACCAAGTGATACGTTACAGATTTGATCTTCGTCAAATGCTTTGTGAAGCGCATCAGTCTTTTCTTCAAAATCAGCCTGTGAAATATTCTCCCATAGTGTCAGAAATTCATCACCGCCCAGTCGAAACAATTCTCCCGCCAGATGTTCCCGCATGATGTCTGCTGTCCGCTTAATCATACAGTCCCCCATGTAATGCCCCTGTGTATCATTGAGTCTCTTTAGCTCATTGATATCAACAAATATGACTCCCAATCTACTGGGTGGGCAGCGATCATAATTCTCCAGCAGGCAGGAATAACAATTTCTGTTCTTTGCTCCGGTCAAGAGGTCAGTGTAGCTCATATGTGTCAGCTTGTTAATTAGGCGGCGTTTTTCTAATTCTTCCAGAACAAATTCAGACACTGCCCAAAGAGGACTAAAATCATTGATATTAGCCCTCGGATTATCTACTTCAATAAATCCAGCTATTACGTTTTCCTGAATCAAAGGAGTTGCCAACAATCCTTGTATACCCTGTGACTGTAAAATTCGGTAATCTTCGGACTCATGATCAAGATCGTCAGAAAGGCAAGATATATAGAAACTACCGGTTTCCTCGAATTTCTTAATCCACTGAGAAACAACCTCAAGGGGAATATCCTGCAGGTTGTCAATCTCTTCCGAACACTCAGGTGCACACCATTCAAAAGTATTGCTCAGCGTTTGAGATTCAAAATTAAACTCAATGATATGTGCCCGATCAGCCTGATAATAATCGCCTACTGTTTTCAAAAACGAATTCATAGCTATCGTCATATTCTTTTGTTTCGTAAGAATATTTAAGCACCGAATAATGCTTTCAACTTCTGAAATCTGTTTAGAAAGGAAAGTTTGTTCTCTTTGTTGAGAAAAAATATTCTTCACGTGTGTGATATGGCAAAGCCGCCCATTAATAGAGAGCAGTGTGTTCGAAATACTAAGCCATCGTCCCAGTTTTTCATTGTACTGTTCTAAATGATATTCCTTTCCTTCTGCATATTTTTCGCTATTGTAAGGATAGTAAGGTACTTTCAGCATTCCTATAATCTCATAGCACTTATGTCCCACATATTCCTCTGCTTTTGTAATTTTCAAAAGTTCCATACATGCTTTTGTCATATACACAATTTCGGTAGTTTTTACATCATATATAAAACAAATCAATCCAGAATAATCCACCAATATATTATTATACTCATCATATTCCATTCTACATTCCTCCATGCCGAACATCCTCTAAAAACAAGTGACGTTCAAATATGGTCTAATCTTAACAGCCCGGTAATAAAGGCAATCATTGCATGGAATCCAACCAAATTTCAAATTCGTTAACCCGTACAGGCTTTGCATAAATATATCCTTGAACCAAATCGCAACCATATTTTTCATATTTTCAACCATCTCTTTCGTTTCAATACCTTCCGCAAATGTTTGGATTCCGAATTCATGGAAGTTGACAGAATTACTTCGACTAATTTCTAACCTTTGTACTATTCCAATTTTGAAGCAAACTCCGGTCCATGCAGATGGATTACTCTGATAGCTTATATAAATTAAGACAGTTAGCGCAACAATAACGCTTGCTGTCTTAATTTATATGCCCACTCAACTGTGATAACCAAGATGGACTATTGTCTTTTGTTATACTCGTCTTCTTAAGTCTTGAGCAATTTTTAATTGTGTTACAATGCCGGATGACTGTTGTAATACATTTTGATAAACTCTATAATGCATACTTATTTGCGAGAATTGCTTGTATATGCAAATATGAAACTCAATATATAACCAAACAATTAACTTCAAGTTGCCTTCTTATTTCTCGTCGGTCATAGATTCCAATGCAGTTTGAATCTGCGCTTTGGCTGTGTTGCAGTAATTCGTCAAATCATTATCCAACCAATTGATCATCTTATCAATCTGTTCCTGAGACAGCTCCTCATCACTTTCGGCTTTTTCCTTATATGTAGCCAACAAATCGGACATCTCATTGAACACATCAATCATACTGTCATCAACATATTCTGAATTTTCGTTCACCAGATCGGCTAATTCGTTGAACGCATCCGCAGCGTTATTGTAAGACTCCAGCAATGGCTGTTTATCTGCTCCTCCGCAAGAAGTAAGTCCGACTGCTATCGTCAAACAAAGAATTCCGGCTATCAGTGCGCTAAGTATTTTTTTCATTATCATAATCTCCTTTATATTGTTAAATAATGCGTTAACCAATTACTTTCCCCATACACTGCCGTCTTTGTCCGGAAACTTACCGGTGCAGACTTTGATCAGGTCAATCAGCCATCCGATACCGAAACATCCGCCTGTGAGCAACCATAAAGCACCTGTGCCGGCTTTTCCGGTCATAAACCGATGTATACCAAGTCCTCCCAGGAAAAATGTGATAAGAATTGCTGCCGTTTTACTCACTAAAAAATTCCTTCCTATATTATTTTGGTTCTTCTTGGTTGATGTTGTCCTATTCATCAGTAGAACGAAATCGCATCAGAAAGGCAGGCAGACGGTTTATGGGCTTTTTCAGGAGCCTGTTATAGTTTCTGGCAGCGTCCCGATACACCATCCGGTTCGTATCCAGCATCCTAACGGCAATTTCTCTGTCCGGTCCATCCCGAATTTGGGCGGATGCTTCTTCATGCATCAGAAGCTGTTCGTGTAGACTAATCAGATTTCTCCGCCTTTGGTCAAGCTCCTTACGCACAGTAACAAACCAAATTGCGATAAAACCAACAGCACATCCACCGGCTATCAAGCAGGCAATCACAGTCTGTACCTCCTTCATACTGCTTTTGGGTTCATCAACTTTTAATGAATTCAGTATAACAAAAAAATCGGTTCATGGCAGATTTTTGCCTGAACGGTCGTTTTTTGGTCCTGAACGGTAAGTTTGACCAATTGAAAAAACGTATAAAGTATGATATGATAAAATAGAGAAATTTTATGTATAAGGGTGAATTTACCATGAAAATCGCAGTCTGCGACGATGATCGTCAGGTACTGCTCAGCGTGCTTTCCCAACTGGCGTCCTATCAGGAACAACGGCAGACTGAGCTTTCCTGCCAAGGCTTTGAAAATGCCGTAGACTTGCTGGCATCAATAGAACATCAAAATTATGATCTTCTGTTTTTGGATGTGCTGATGCCCGGTCTTAATGGTCTCCAGGCTGCGCGTGAAATTCGTCAAAAAAATGACCGCATCAAAATTGTATTTTTGACTTCTTCTCCGGAATACGCCGTGGAAAGCTACAGTGTTCAGGCAACCAATTATCTGTTAAAGCCGGCTACAGAAGAACGACTGTTCCCGATTTTAGATCAGCTTGCCGACTTGCTCCGAAGACCGGAGGAGTCACTTACCGTACAATCACAAAACCGCGTGTTTCGCCTGCCCTACAATAACATTGAATACATAGAAGTCATATCCAAAATCCTCTATTTTTATTTAACAGACGGTAGCACTAAAGAAGTACGCAGAAGCTTATCCGAATACGAGCCGGCATTGCTTGCCCGCCCAGGCTTCTGTAAGGTTCATCGTTCCTATTTGGTCAATCTAAGTTGGGTGACCGAGGTGCGTCAGGGGGAGCTGCTTACTATTTCGGGGCGCCGAGTACCCATCGCCCGTTCCGCTTATCAACAAGTGCGGACTGCATATACGGAATTTCTATTTCAAGACGCGGAAACAGCAAGCAGTAGCGGAGGAAAAGAATAATGATTCAGTTGCTTGACTTGATATGTTATGGTCTGGTACTGTTGTTTGGAATTGCCGTGTCCGTATGCTTTTTAGGCATTGAATATAGCAAAAAAAACATGGTTAGCATCGGTTGTTTCTTCCTTTTAACATTATATCTGCAAATTTGCAGCTGGCTGTTTCTCGGCATAGAACAAACTAAACAGTTATATCCACTTATTGTTCATCTGATGCTTGTTTTGTTTTTGAGGATAATTTTAAAACGTTCATGGCTGGCTTCTTTGTCTAGTGTATTTGCAGCCTATTTATGCTGCCAGATTCCAAAGTGGTTCGGCTCAATCGGCGAGATGATTTTTCAAACACAGTTTGGATACTATCTCAGCTACATACCGGCAATGGCACTCTGCTATTTCTTTCTTCGGAAATATGTTGCTGTGCCGGTCAGCCGGATTATAGCACAGTCTAAAAAATCTTGCCTAATGTTTGGTACAATTCCGTTTTTATATTATGTATTTGACTACGTTTCTACCATCTACACCGACTGGCTGTACAGCGGTTCCACAGTGGCGGTACACTTTATTCCCTCCGTGGTTTCCATGTTCTATTTTGTGTTTGTCCTCCTCTACTATGCGGAAACCCAAAAAGAAAAGAGTGCTCAGCAGGAACGAGATCAGATGGCTGCTCAACTTCGGCAGGCAAAAATTGAATTTGACACACTCCGTCAGATGCAGGAGCAGACCCGCCAATACCGACACGATATGCGTCATCATTTTTTGTTACTTCAAGGATTGGCAGCCAAAGGAGATGTGAAGAAAATCGTTCATTACCTCAAGACCGCCGAATCTGACCTGGAGGCTTTCACACCAACACAATATTGTGAAAATGAGACCGTCAATCTGCTCCTATCTTCTTTTGAGACCCTAGCCAAACAGACAGGTGTTGTTCTTTCGGCTGAGGCTTGTATACCGGAGATTCTCTCGATCAGCGACACGGAAATATGTTCGCTGCTTTCCAACAGCTTGGAAAACGCAATCACCGCTGCTGCCGCTGTGCCAATACCGGAGAAAAGAATTGTATCAGTAAAAATTACAGTATATAAGGGAAAACTACTCTTATCAGTAAAAAATCCCTATGAAGGGAAAGTCATTCTACACGATGGACTGCCGCAGACAATCCAAAAAGGCCATGGATACGGTACCCATAATATCTCAGCTATCGCAGAGCTTCACGGAGGTCAGGCTTTATTTTCCACAGATTCCAGCATGTTTTCCCTGAAAGTTATGATTCCGCTGTAATAAGGAAGGCTTTGAACCGATTTGGATCAAAGCCTTCCTTGAAATAATTTTATAACAAAGATTAGTGTAGATGATATCAGGAACATCTCCGTATTTTATTGTGCTTTTCTGGTGGAATCGTTTTGTGGATGTTTAGACACCTGTTTTCATACAGTATGATATAGTTTTTTAAATTCTATACGGTATGTGCTATACTTTTAATGTCATTCATTTTTGAACGCCCTTCTTTATGCCTACTCCTCGCTAAAGCTTTTTCCGCTTCATCTATATAATCTGTGGTTGTTTACACAATAAAAAATCTCACAGACATGTGTCTGTGAGACCAAATTTGGTTGCGGAGGATGGATTTGAACCACCGACCTTCGGGTTATGAGCCCGACGAGCTACCCCTGCTCCACTCCGCGATATTATTGTAACCACGTTGTGATCACTGTTTATATATAATATCACAATTCAATATAAAAAGCAAGTGCTTTTTTTAAAAAAACAAATATTTATAAATTGTTCATGGTATTGTTGTGCTCACGCTGCACAATTTTGGCAATAGATAAACAAGACAAAGAACTGATTTTAATTGTAGTTTTATCTAAATTTTTTCTTTCGATTGATTTCGGTATATTACTATTTAAAATATTGTGTAAAATACAGAATAATGCGGGAAATTATTGAAAATCAGCCTTTTATATGATATACTGTTATTTATTCATTTACAAAACTGAATATCGGCAAATCAGGGGTGCTTGATGACTCAAGCTGAGAGGAAGTCCTATTGATACGAAAACCCTATAACCTGAAATGGATAATACCAGCGTAGGAAGATTTGTAGCAGATGAAGCAATCTTTATTTATTTTTAAGGACTGCTTCCCCACTTTCCTTCTTTGTTGGTCATTTTAGGTCTTTCAAACCATTTTATTAAAGAAGGAAAGATTTATTATGAACACAAGTATGTCAAAAAGGACGCAAATGCTCTGCGTCAGTGCAATGATGATTGCTCTTGCAACTATTTTATCTTTAATTTCTAAGTTTATACCCGCATTGGAAATGCCGTTTGGCGGTTCCATTACACTTTGCAGTATGGTCCCGATCGTTTATATTTCCTATCGTTATGGTGTAAAATGGGGACTTTTCAGCGGATTTGTTTACAGTGTTTTACAGATTCTAACCGGTATGAGTGCATTAAAAGGACTTTCTGCCGGTTCATTGGTTGCATCACTGTTTTTAGATTATTTTATTGCCTTCACTGTTCTTGGACTGGGCGGTATGTTTCGTAAGACCATTCCCAATAAGACGTTAGGATTTACTCTCGGTGTTGTTATAACCGGTTTACTGCGGTTTACCTGCCATGTCATTTCGGGATTTTTGTTATGGGCTACCGCAGATAATATCACTTGGCTTCTCGGTGAGGGTGCTTTAACCACAGATGTCCCGTTTAAATGGGTGCAATTCTTATATTCTTTGATTTATAACGGAACATATATGATTCCCGATATCATAGTAGCAACAATTGGTGCTGTCATTATTTCTTTGACTGCCAAGCAGATTTTTGTGACAGAAGATTTGAAAAAAGCTTAATCCTTTTTTGAAAATACTGTCTTAAAAAACATGATGTTCACAAAAGTAAATGAATAAAAACAAGATACATAGGAGAGCCTTATCAAGACTCTCCTTTTTCTGATTTGTCATGGATAAGTTTGTTTAATGAGGGGGAATTATTTTGCGTTTGGATAAATTTTTTGCATCTCAGTCTTTAGCATCCCGAAAAGAAGTAAAAGAACTGGTAAAAAAGGGGCTTGTTAAAATCAACGGTATCCCTGCCCGATCTTCTGATATGACAATCACACCGGAAGAAGATGTTATCCTGCTAAACGGCAAAGCAATCTCCTATAAAGAACATATTTATATCATGATGAATAAGCCGCAGGGAGTTGTGTCGGCAACCGAAGACAATCTTCATGCCACTGTTCTGGATTTGGTTCCTCCCGAACTTTTTCGCAAAGGACTGTTTCCCGCCGGCAGACTGGATAAAGACACAGTAGGTTTTGTATTAGTCACCGATGACGGAGATTTTGCACATCGCATGCTTTCCCCTAAAAAACATGTGTCCAAAACCTATGAAGCAATCATCAGCGATGCTGTTTCTCCGGAGGATATCTCCGCTTTTCAAGAGGGTTTGCAGCTAAAAGACGGAACACTTTGTCTGCGTGCCGAACTGAAAGTTCTGGAACCCGGGAAGCAGCCTCTGGTCCAAATCGTCATTCATGAAGGCAAATATCATCAGATAAAAAGGATGTTTGAAGCAAGGGGAAAAAAGGTCCTGTTTTTAAAGCGAACCAAGATCGGAAATCTATCTTTAGACGAAAATCTTGCCCCCGGTGAGTGCAAGGAAATATTGCACAAAGAACTGGATCAAATTTTGGAATAACAAAAATTCAAAAACTGCGGATTATGCGGTTTTTTGTATATTATTAGGCAATATTTCCAATCACATTTCTAAAAGTTTGGGTAATAAGGTACTAGGCAGTTTCCTCTATTTTTGATATAGTATAGATAAGGTTTTTGACATTAAATAAATTGTATATTATTGTAGGAGGTCCATTTATATGGCAAGTTTATCTTTAAAGGGTATTTATAAAAAATATCCCGGCGGCGTTACCGCGGTTTCTGATTTTAATCTGGAAATTAAAGACAAAGAATTTATCATTCTCGTCGGTCCTTCCGGTTGTGGTAAATCCACAACACTGCGTATGATCGCCGGTTTGGAAGAGATTTCCGATGGTGAGCTGTACATAGGCGACAAACTGGTTAACGATGTTGCGCCAAAAGATCGTGATATCGCAATGGTGTTCCAGAACTACGCTCTGTATCCGCATATGACCGTGTTTGAAAACATGGCTTTCGGTTTAAAATTGCGTAAAACTCCGAAAGATGAAATCAAACGTCGTGTTGATGAAGCTGCTCGTATTTTGGATATCGCTCACTTGTTGGATCGTAAGCCGAAGGCTTTGTCAGGCGGTCAGCGTCAGCGTGTTGCTTTAGGTCGTGCTATTGTGCGTGAGCCTCAGGTCTTCTTGCTTGACGAGCCGTTATCTAACTTGGATGCTAAACTCCGTGCACAAATGCGTACTGAGTTGTCCTTGCTGCATCAGAAATTAGGTACCACTTTCATTTACGTTACCCATGACCAGACAGAAGCTATGACAATGGGTACCAGCATCGTTGTTATGAAAGACGGTTTCATTCAGCAGGTTGATTCTCCGAAAGCATTATATGACAAACCTTGCAATGTTTTCGTTGCTGGATTTATCGGTTCTCCGCAGATGAACTTTATCGATGCTATGCTGCTGAAGAAAGACGGCAAGCTCGGTGTTGAATTCGGTACAGAAGATACCAAAACCAGACGCGGCGTAAAATACTTTATCGAATTGCCGGAAATCAAAAACAAAGACGGCAAGCTGGATGAGTATATAGACAAAGAAGTTATTGTCGGTATCCGTCCGGAAGATATCAAAGATGAGGAAATGTTCATCTCTGCTGCTACTACCGGTGTTGTTGACTGTAAAGTTGACGTTACTGAAATGATGGGTGCAGAAACTTATCTGTACTTAACTTGTGAGGAAGTTCCGTTAACAGCAAGAGTTTCTCCTCGTTCTACTGCCCGTGCCGGCGATGAAATCAAAGTTGCTTTTGATGTAAACAAAATTCATGTATTCGACAAAGAAACTGAAAAAGTTCTCTGCAACTAATATCAATAGCATACAAGTTAAAAGCGAGCGGCTATTAGCCGCTCGCTTTTTGGTTTAAAAAACGGAAGTATGATCTAATATCATACTTCCGTTTTTTATATTTCTATTTTTCCGAAACAGATACTTTTCTTTGTCATCTCATACTTCATGCTTAGAACCAAGAAAACTGCAGAATTTGTGATTTTCTTGGTTTTATACATCAGGCAAAAATACAATAATGTCTTCTACACGGCAATTCAAAATTTTACAGAAATCATCAATCTTCATCGTGCTGATTCCATTTCCTTTTTTCATACGGTCAATGGTAGCACTGCTGATATGATATTTATTAATAAGCGTATATGTGGACATATTCCGATCCTTTAATGTGTGCCAAAAAGGTTCATAACTTATCAACATACCACCACCTTTTTTATATTATTAGTATAAATTGTAATCATATTCTTGACAATGGTCATAATTATGACTATAATATTATTATGAAACAACGATGGTACTATATAACGCACTCTTCTGTAGCGCTAATCTGTGGTATGTTCCTGTATCTGCTGTTTCGGCAAGGAACATATCTTCATAGTTTCTTATGCATTCCCGCTGACAACCCGTTGGCTTGCATATCATTTACCGGAGATCAGTTTATAAGATACTATCTCCCGGATTTTTTATGGGGATACAGCCTCTGTTGTGGCATACTTGCTATCATCATGCCACAGCAACACAAACACACCATAATGATTGTACTGATAGTCAGCGCGTTGGGATGTGCCTGGGAATTGCTGCAATACTGTAATATTGTTAAGGGCACAGGAGACATGATAGATTGTATGCTGTATATAACAGCTGCTTGCTTAGCTGGTTGTATAAATATTTTTAAAGGAAGAGATGGAAAATGAAAAAATTTATTACCTTATTGCTCACCTTAGCCTTAGTAAGCTCATTTGGACTGTTCGCCATAGGCAGCGGAGAATCAGACGGAGGAAAAACGCAAGGCTCCGGAACGGTAGACAACACTGTGTCAACCGGCAAGACACAAACGCCCGGGAAAGCGGATTCTGACAATAACGCTTCTATCAGTGATTACTTATTGGAAATTAAAAGCTGTCGCCTTGCTAAAGACTATGAAAAGGCTCCTGTAATCATAATCACTTACAGCTTTACCAATAACGGAGAGGATGCTGCCAGTTTTAACCTGACATTCAATGATGAAGCATTTCAAAACGGAGTCGGATTAAACAAAGCTTATGTTCTAGCTGACAGCGCTAACTATAATAGCGATAACCAAAGTAAAAAAATCCAAAAGGGATCCAGCTTAGATGTTGAAGTAGCGTATAAACTCAACGACAATTCCACCGATGTCACCGTAGAGATCAGTCAACTCTTTAGCTGGGATAACACTAAAATCAGTAAAACATTCACTATTACAGAATAAACAATAAAAGGAACAGCCCGAAGCAATCTGCTTCGGGCTGTTCCTTTTATACTTGCTGACAAACTGGAAATTTAGATATTTCTTTCCATAGTTCCGTGGTATTCGTCAGAGCTAATCAAAACTTCAATTTACAGTACCTTCGCCAAAAATTCTTGTAAACGAGGATGTTCCGGATGTCCAAAAAATTCAACCGGCGCTTTTTCTTCTAAAATATTTCCCTGATCCATAAACAAAACCTTGGTTGCAACTTCTTTGGCAAATCCCATCTCATGAGTGACAACGATCATTGTCATTCCGTCTTCCGCCAGTTCCTTCATAACAGCCAGTACCTCACCGACCATTTCAGGATCCAATGCAGAGGTTGGCTCATCAAACAGCATAACATCCGGATTCATTGCCAATGCGCGTACAATTGCGATACGCTGTTTTTGACCGCCTGACAACATAGACGGATAACTGTCTGCTTTATCCTGCAAGCCGATCCGTTTTAGCAGCCGCAAAGCATTTTCGGCTGCTTCTTCCTTGCTTTGCAGTTTTAATTTAATTGGCGCCAATGTAATATTGTCCATAATAGTCAAATGCGGAAAAAGATTAAAATGCTGAAAAACCATTCCCATTTTTTGCCGAACCCGATCAATCGGACATTTCGGATCTGAAATCAAGGTTCCTTCAAACCAAATTTCTCCGTCAGTCGGCTTTTCCAAAAGATTCAGGCAGCGTAAAAAAGTACTTTTTCCGGAACCGGACGGACCGACAATAACGATTTTTTCCCCTTTTTCAATATGATAATTAATTCCATCCAGGACCAAATTATCTCCAAAACTCTTTTTTAAATTTTTAACGTCGATCACTCTTCGCCAACCTCCTTTCCGCTATTTTCAGCAATTGTGTAATACCGATCACTAAAACCAAATAAATAACAGCAACTACTAACAACGGGAAAAATTGATCATATGTACGAGAGCGTACCAAATCGGCAACACGAGTGACATCAACAATCGTAATATAACCAACAACAGAAGTTTCTTTTAACAATGCAATAAACTCATTTCCCAGTGCAGGAAGAATATTTTTAATTGCCTGCGGCAGTACAATTAATCGCATAACAGCCGCCGAACCCAGCCCCAACGATTGTCCTGCTTCGGTCTGTCCTTTATCCACTGCCATAATACCGCTGCGCACTGTTTCTGCGACATAGGCTCCCGAGTTGATTCCGAATGCCAAAATCGCCACCGGCACTCCATTTGTCACTGAGGCAAAAATTGCATAATACATTATCATTAACTGAACCACCACAGGCGTTCCGCGAAAAATAGTAATATACAAACTCAGCAGCCAATTTAAAGGTTTCAAGCGTCCAGTCTGTACGCAATACACCCGCACAATCGCAACCAGTGTTCCGATAACAATGCCAATAAGCGTAGCAAAAAGTGCTATAATCAAAGTGTTTCCTAAACCCTTGACAAACATCATCCACCGATTTTCAGCAATCAGCGTATTATAAAAGCTATCCCCGATATCCAGAAACCAATCAGCTATCGATTGACCGATATCTGTAAAAAAATTTAATGGGAGCAAATTCATTCACAACCTCCAACATAACAAGTATCAACCCCACGTGATGTGAGGTTGATACAAAGCATTATTCTTTTATCCTATTATTTTGAATGATTGACAACAAACTCATCAATTTTTCCTTCGTCCATTAATCTCTGCAATGTTTTATTAATTGCTTCCAACAAAGTAGTATTTCCCTTTGCTACCGCAATTGCATACTGTTCCTCTGTGTTAGAGCCGTCAGAATATACCAACTCAAAAGTTTTGGTAGTAGCTTGTGTAGACGCAATATTTTCAGCCGGTAATTTATCAATAACCACAGCATCTAATTTACCGTTAACCATATCCTGCGTAGCATCAATCGCATTATTTGCTCTTGTGATCGTAGCGCCGGTATCCTGCAAAACACCTTTGACCGGATTTCCGTCATCATCCTTGTAACCATCTACTTCATCGGATATGATGAAATCTCCGGTTGTGCCAAGCTGAACACCGATTTTTTTGCCCGCCAGATCTTCTATTGTCTTGACATCGGAATCTTTAGGAACAATAATGTACTGGGTAGAAGTAATATATTTTACAGAAAAGTCCACTTTTTTTGCCCGATCTTCGGTGACCGTCATACCGGCTGCGCCGAATGACGCTTTACCGGATTGTACAGAAGGAATTACAGCATCAAATTTACCATCAACAATCTCCAACTCAACGCCCAGATCTTTTGCAATCTCAGCGGCAATATCTGCATCCACACCAACTACTTTATCATTTTCCAGGTACTCAAAAGGAGGGAATTCTGCATTGGTAGCCATCGTAATTTTTCCAGCTTTTTTGATTGCATCCACAGATTGCTTACTTACGGCATTAGAGCAGCCGGAGAGTGCAGCTGCACATAAAGCAGCCGTCATGATAAGTGCTAAAATCTTTTTCATCTCAACCAATCCTTTCATTTGCTTTTGCGTTGCGTATATTTGAAATCATGTACACAAAAGCGGAGAGCTTTTTAAAGCAAAGCCCTTTTATTTTTGTTATGTAACTCATTGATATTACTTTACCATACTTTCCGTGAAAGTGCAAGTGATTTTTGCAATAAAATACATAATATTTTTATATTTATGCAATATTAACGATATTTAAAGTATAATTATGCAATATATACTGTATAATTATTAATATTTGTGCATAAATATACCTCTTTATTCATTGTGGGATGCAAAAAAGAAACGCGCGCGCAATGCAATGCATGCCCGAAAAAATCAGATTGATCTCCTCCGTAAAGAGCATCTCCCGCAAGCGGATGTCCAATATAGGAAAAATGCACCCGAATCTGATGCGTGCGTCCTGTCTCAGTCCATACCTTCACAATCGTGTACTTTTCTCCTCTGTCCATCACCCTAAAATGCGTGACCGCCCGTTTTCCCTGTTCAAAGTCCACGCACCGCTTAATTGCAGTTCCGTCCACCCGTGCCAGCGGAGCGTCAATGGTTCCTTCTTCTGCCAATACTTCTGCCCCCATGCCTGTTTGACAACGGCTGCTGACCAGCGCAACATATTCTTTGTTCACTTTCCCCGATAATTTAGAACAACTCAACGAATTCTTTGCAACCACACAAAGCCCGGTGGTGTCTGCATCCAAACGAGTTACGGGGCGAAAAATCAATGCTTGTCCGGTCTGTATGCAATGTGCAGCAAAAAAGTTACCCAATGTGTCAAAAGCATGATTACGGGATGGATGCACCGGCATTCCAGAAGGTTTATTAAACACAACGACATCGTCATCTTCGTAAACAATCTCTACCTTCAAATCCGGATTCGGAGGAATGTGCGGCTGATCTTCCAGCTGAATTTGAACCTCACCTCCGGAAAAAACAGGGTCGACCATTCGAATATGCACGCCGTTATACTGCACATATTCCGGTTTCTTTTTCAGCGCAACGATAATCCGTCCTGAATATTTATGCGCACTGCGCAAATAATGCTCCAATTTTACGCCATCGTATTCAGGCGGTATTGTATAGGTAAATATTCTCATAAAAATCCTTTAAAAAGAGCTGTCCCGAACCGGAACAGCTCTTGCATGGTATTCTCTTAAATTTTAACCGTCCAGCCAAATTTATCTTCAATTCTTCCCCATTGGATACCGGTTAACTCATCGTATAATCTTTGAGAAATTGTGCCGATTTTATTATCATTAATGGTCATTACCAGATCTTTATAACGCAAATGTCCGACCGGAGAAATAACCGCCGCTGTACCGGTTCCGAACACCTCATCCAATTTTCCGTTCTGATAAGCATCTACGATTTCATCAATAGAAATACGGCGTTCTTCCGCTTTCATACCCCATGAGCGAACAATATCTATGCAGGACTTTCTGGTAATACCCGACAAAATGCTGCCACTTGTTAACTCCGGTGTCACAACCACTCCGTCAATCACAAAGAAAATATTCATCGCGCCGACTTCTTCAATGTATTTGCGTTCCACACCGTCCAACCACAGAACCTGTGTATAATCCTGCTCAGCAGCTTCCTGTTGAGAGCGCAAAGAAGCGGCATAGTTTCCCGCAGTCTTTGCCATGCCGGTTCCGCCCTTGACGGTACGGACATAATTGGTTTCCACATAGATTTTTACCGGATCCAATCCTTCCGGGTAGTAGGGGCCAACCGGGGAAAGAATGATCATAAACAAATAGTGATGGGCAGGATGCACACCCAAATGAGGATCGGTAGCAATAATAAACGGACGAATATACAAAGAAGTGTCCTTTGAAGCCGGAATCCAATCCTGTTCAATTCTGACAAGCTGTTTCAAGGCATCTATTACAAATTCTTCATCTATTTTCGGAATACAAACCCGCTCGTTAGAAACATTCAAGCGTTTGAAATTCTCGTCCGGACGGAACAACTGAATAGAGCCGTCTGCTGTCCGATAAGCCTTCATACCTTCAAAAACCTCTTGCCCGTAATGCAGGCACATGGCAGAAGGATCCAGTTCTATCGGTGCATAAGGGACGATACGTGCATCATGCCAACCTTCTCCCTCATCATAGTTCATTAAGAACATGTGATCGGTGAAAATGCCGCCAAACCCCAGTTTCGAATCATCTGTCGGCTTGGTTTTGGGTGTTTTTGTCAGTTCGATTTTTAGTTCAGCCATAAAATTCATTCCTTTCCGGAAGTTGTTTAAATTTAAGGCAAGCCGCTTTACATAAGATATCAAAACACTGCCGCAAGTTATGAAATGCAACTCACCAATCTGCAATTTTATTTATTTTATTATGTATAATCATACCACTTTTCTGCTCTTTTGGCAAGGGAAAAATGCCTATATGCGTTCTTTTTTGCTTTTGGTTTTTGGATAGTTATACAAAAAAATATACAGTTGCTTTCAAAAATAAAAGACAGGCAAATGCCTGCCTTTTATTTTTTCTCACTCTGATTCGACTTCATCTTCTGTCAGCAAGCCGGAGCCCGAAATCGGAATTGCCTCTCCTAAATATTTCGGTGCGCGCCGAAATATTTCCACATCCAAAAACGCCTTGACTTTCGCAAGACTTTCCCGAAAATAATTATAACTCTTTTTATAGGCAATATCGGGAGCCGAGTAGCCTTGTGCCTCCAAACCCAGTCGACGTGCAGTATAGATCGATCGAGAAATATGATACTTTTGTGTTGCAATAATAATACTTTTTGCCTGAAACACATCTTTTGCCCGATACATACTGTCATAAGTATCAAATCCGGCATGGTCCATAAAAATATCTTCTTCGGGAACACCTTTATCCAACAAATATTGCTTCATTGCACGCACTTCATTGTATTCTTTGGTGCCGTGATCACCGCTTACTATAATTTTAGGAGCCAATCCTTTTTCATACACTTCCAAGCCCTTGTCTAACCGCCCTTGCAGCAGGAGAGAAGGCGTGCCGTCTGAATATACCCTGGAGCCTAATATTAATACTGCATCTGCTCCCACAAGATGATCAATCGTCCTAATATAGTTTTTGGCAGAGCGATTGACATAAATCTGAATAAAAATGAAGAAAAGTATGCCAAGCAAAAAAACAGTTGCCAGTATAATCAGCCATATTTTCAATCGTTTTTTCCTCTCCATGCCGGATCATCCTTTCTGTTTGAATAAAAAGGAGCTTGTCCCGTTTTCACTTGAGCCGCTTGTTCATCCAATCAATTCACAACACCATCTGCAATAATAATAAATCAAAATGGAATGGATGCAGCTTTTATCTGTTACTTTTGATTATTTCTTGCCATTTCCTTAACGCCGTCATTATGCTGTTTAATTCGGGATTTATCGGTCACACTATATTTCATCAACGCATGATACAGCCGATCAATATCCACATCACGGTCTTTTTCATACCTGGATTTGTGCAACAGTTTTTTTAACTGCTTTCGCTTAATGACAATCCCGTCGCCTTTTTGAAGATATAGCTGTACTTTATTATTTGCAAAGACTACAACATTATCAATCGTTATATTATAAATATTTTCTTTTGCCAAGCAGTGACGAATGCAATCAATATGCGCCTGGTTCTGCATAATCGGGTTATACAGTTTACGCTTGTTATCCCCTACAATATAAGTCCATTCTTTCGCTTTCTGATCTCCATACACCTCGCCGCACATATTCTTTGTTTCAATCACGATCATGCCAAAAAAGCCGATGACGATATGATCAATCTGCGTTGTCTTATCATATAAAGGCAGGTATAAATCATTGATCACCTTATAATTTTGCAGCAATGCCCATGGCTTTAGTATTTTAGCCACCATTTTTTCGCCCTTTACCCCTAATCTTTCAATCCGTTTTTTCCGATAACGAACCAACAAAATGATGCCTGCAACCACCAACAGCAACACAATCAATCCAACATATGCCCACATGTAATCTTTCATTGAAATAATCTCTCCCGGTTTTATTTTATTAACACCGACACTCAATTTTGAGAACGGTCTTTTGAAACATATAATATATTATTTTTTGTTATAACATAAACTATTTGCGCAGTGAAACGAGCAGTGTTTCACTGTTCTTAAAAGCGTAAAAGTGCTTTTAAGAACAGTATAACATAAATTTCATCAAAACAGTGTTTTGATGACCGCCGCAGGCGGAAACGCTACTTTGCAGCGTAATTTACTGTTGCAATGGAAAAGCATCGGCACTTTGTAGCGTCTCAGCCGCATTTTATGCGGCACGCAGAGAAATATCCTCTGCTTTGCTTTTTAATTATAACACAAATGAATATTTTTGAAAATAATGTTTATAATACAAATGAAAATCTTTTATGAACAAATCAATAAAAGAGGAAATAGAAAGGATGAAATAAAGATGCTGGATAAACTGGCTTTATTACTTGTGATTATTGGTGCACTCAACTGGGGATCTATTGGCATTTTCGCCTTTGACATCGTTGCTTGGATATTCGGAGGACAAGATGCGCTGGTAAGCAGAATTATATATACATTGGTAGGGCTTGCCGGTATATGGTGCATTTCGCTTTTTTTCAGAAAAAACGATGTACTGGAAAGCCGCGACTAATCGCATTTTAATCTCACTATAAACATAAAAACTCCCATTTAATAGTGGGAGTTTTTATGTTTATATACCCATGCTTTTCGCGATATACGTTCTTTCGTCTTTCATTATTTGCTAAACATCTTCATCTTAATAAGAATCAGCGCAGCAATACCAACAACCCCTGCCGACAAAGCAACCGGGAACCAGAAATCTGCGAACGGCAAATTATCAACATTCATGCCGTAAAAACTGGAAACAATAGTAGGTATTGACATCAAAATGGTAACTGCCGCCAACACTTTCATGACAATATTCAAATTGTTTGAAATGATAGAGGCAAAAGCATCCATCGTACCCGATAAAATGCTGGAATAAATATTAGACATTTCAATCGCCTGTTTTACCTCGATCAATACATCTTCCAACAAATCCTGATCTTCTTCATAAAGCTTGATTACCCTGCCGCGCAGTAACTTTTCCAAGGTCACTTCATTTGATTTGAGCGAGGTAGAAAAATAAACCAATGATTTTTCAAGCCCCAATAACTGAATCAACTCTTTATTCCGCATGGATTTATGAAGCTGTCCTTCTACCATATTAGAAATCTTGTCAATCTGCTTTAAATACTGTAAATAGCGAGTTGCGATACGCAATAACAGGGAAAAAATAAATCTGGTTTTTAAATGAGTTTGTATGTTACGAACCATACCGTCTGCAACTTCCTGCAGCACCGCACACTCAGAAAGGCAAATCGTAACCAAAAAAGTATTTGTAATAATAATCCCCATCGGCATAGTCGTATATAAAATCGTATTCTGCGATTCGGTTGTTGCCTTAGGAGTGTCAATGATCAGTAAAGTCTGATCATCTTCGCTTTCAATACGGGAACTCTCTTCCTCGTCAAGTGAAGAACGAACAAATCCCGCATCCAGCTTCAAGCCGTCAATTAAATATTGGATTTCTTCTTCTGTCGGACTGACAACATTAACCCAGCAGCCCTCTTCCAGCTTGTCAATCTGGCAAATCTTATTATCAATTGTTTTGTAATAATTCAGCATATTACCTGTCTCCTTTACACAAAATTCAGCAAACAAACAATGCATCCATCATGTGTAAAAATACGCAACGGTATTCAGCGGCAGGCAGTTAAACGGATGACGCCGGTCAGCCTGTCACAAACATCATGATGGATATTTCTACTCCCAGGGTCAGGACTCACAACGCCACCTCCAATAATTTTGTTGATATCAACCCTTTTTGCACAGTAAAACGAGCAGTGTTTCAAATGCTCTGCGTGCCGTAAACGGCACAGAACGTTCGGAATCTTTGATTTCGTGTATTCCAAGGTTATTAACGCCGTCGCTTGTCAGCCGACGGCGTTTTGCTTCGCCCCTTGCCGCCATATATTATCGGCGACATTTCGGCAAATCCGAAATCGTGCAAAGCCCTGCTCGGTTTACAGTTGACTTCGAAATCTTCGATTTCGGTCACGTTCCAAGGTTATTATAACACAAAAATAAGACTTTTCAAGTTAAAAAAACTCTTTTTTCCATATATATCGTCATATTTTGCAGTTATTCTTGTTTTATCTTTTTATTACGCTCTTTTTTAGTGATTTTTTCATTCTTCCTTTTGTCACACCCAAACAGGAAGAACTTTTTTTATTTTGCTTATGCACACTTCGGTGAAACGCAATTAAAAAAATACGCTTGACAAAAGGATTGAAATCATATATACTATAAACAAATGAATAACTGTTCATATGTTTATAGGTTTTCCGATTTAACAGAAAGGACATGATCCCTAATGAAACAAGAAGAGTTGCTTTGCGAAGATAATTGTCTCCACACGGAGCTCATTGAAACCAGCAAAAAAAACGTACCCGATGATGATACGCTGATCACCTTATCGGAATTGTTTAAGGTGATGGGAGATATGACACGGCTTAAGATATTATCTGCCCTGCTGAAAAATGAGCTTTGCGTTTGTGATTTATCCGAAATTATCGGCATGGGGCAATCCGCTGTTTCCCATCAGCTTCGCATTCTCCGCACAGCCAAAGTAGTCAAATATCGCAGAGACGGAAAAAGTATTTTTTACAGCATTGATGATGAGCATATAGGAGAATTATTTAAAATTGCCTTGGATCATATTAACGAGGACTAATCCATTCCCGAAACAAACGTAAAGATGGTGATTAATATGAAAACTTATTATATTGAAGGTCTTGATTGTGCCAATTGCGCCTTAAAAATTGAAAACAAGCTGAACACGCTGCCGGGACTTAAGCATGCCACCTTAAACTTCGCCACCGGAGAACTGCAAGTAGAAGCTTTAGATGAAACCTCCGGCGATTTGTTTGAAAAAATAAATGCCGTAGTGCAGAAAATGGAGCCCGATGCCGTTTTAACGCAAACCAAACACCATTCTCACGCCGGCAATCATTGCTGTGACTCTTGCGGAGAAATATGTGAACACCGCCATCATGAACACGGGCATGCGCATAATCACGCTCACGAAAATAAAGCAAAGAAATCGGATAAAGAAAAATGGATGCCTCTTATCCCAATAATCGGGGCTGTATTACTGCTTGTTCCTGCAATACTCATCAACAATCAGATCATCTCGGCAGTTTTTTTTCTGCTATCCGGCTTAACAGCAGGCTTTCCGATCTTTGTCAAAGGCATTAAAAAATTAGTTCGGTTTTCTTTTGATGAAAATATATTGCTGTTGATTGCATTTATTGCTGCCTTTGCCATCCGAGAATATTTTGAAGCCTGCCTGGTTGTTATTCTATTCTCGTTCGGCGAATATCTGGAAGATATTGCAGTTGCAAAATCAAAACGCAGTATCGAAGCACTGACTCAAATTCGCCCTGACTTCGCTAATGTACTGCAAAACGGCGCTGTCGTTCAAACCGATTGCGAAAAGGTACAAATCGGCGATCATATTCTGATCAAACCGGGAGAACGCATCCCCCTGGACTGTATCATCGAAGACGGAAGCTCCCAAATCGACAACGCAGCGATTACCGGTGAAAGTATTCCGGTGTCCGCAGAGCCGGGCTCACAGCTGCTCTCGGGAGGAATCAACCTTACTGCCGCAGTACAAGCTAAAGTAACCCACAGCTTTGTAGATTCCACCGCCAGCCGAATTATTGACCTAGTCAAAAACTCGGCTACAAAAAAAGGAAACGCAGAAACATTTATCTCCCGTTTTGCCGCAATCTATACACCTATTGTAATTATTGTATCCGCATTGCTAGCGGTTATTCCGCCGGTTTTTGGTTGGGGAGATTTTTCAAAATGGCTATATACCGCTTTAATCTTTTTAGTTGCCGCTTGCCCCTGCGCAATGGTTATTTCGGTTCCGCTCAGCTTTTTTTCCTGCATCGGCGCAGAATCCAAAATCGGCGTATTAATTAAAGGCGGAAAATATGTCGAAGCATTGGCAAAAATGGATGCGATTGCATTCGACAAAACCGGAACGCTGACTACCGGCAGTCTGGAAATTGATCGTATCGAAAGCTACCATCCGAATTATACTGAAAAAGAGATTCTCACTTTAGCAGCTATCTGCGAGCAATACTCCACCCACCCGATTGCAGTCTCTGTCACTTCGTCTGTCTCCAAGGAAGATATCTCGAACAAAGAGGTTTCGGAATATCAGGAAAGACGAGGAATGGGAATATCGGTTCTGGTAAACGGTGTCCGATATTTATGCGGAGCCAAACGGTTGTTGGAACAGGAAAATATTGTCGCAGATTCTCTACCTTTTGCAAATGTGTATCTTGCGGATGCCGATACCAAACAAGTTCTTGGAGGCATCTTGGTAAAAGACAGCCTTCGCCCCGAAAGCAAAACAAGCATCCAAGATTTAAAACAACTGGGCGTAAAACAGGCGATGATATTATCCGGAGATCAAAAAACGGCTGTTCGGAACTGCGCAGATACGCTGGAAATCGATTACCGCGCCGCCCTCTTACCGGAAGACAAAGTTACAGAGGTAGAACGGCTGAAAAAAAGCCATCGTAAAACTGCTTTTGTGGGCGACGGGATCAATGATGCTCCGGTTTTAACGTCAGCGGATGTCGGAATCGCTATGGGTCTCGGCTCTGATTCTGCCATTGAAGCGGCGGACGTCGTTCTGGTATCGGGCAATCTCGCACAGCTGCCAAACGGCGTGCGCTTAGCAAAAAAATGTATGAAAATCATCTATTTTAATATCAGCCTGGCGATTATTGCAAAACTGATTGTTTTCATTTTAGCTCTTCTCGGTATGGGACAAATGTGGATGGCAGTTATTGCCGATGTTGGCGTATCCATTCTGTCGGTATTAAATGCAGCCCGCTTATTAAGCGTTCCAAAAGACTTTTTAAATCGAAAATCATCGTGATGATAGCTTTTCTTTTTAAAATAATTTCATTTTTCATTTTTTGGTAAAGACTTTTTGAAGTTTTTGTGTTATACTGAATACAATTATTCTTTTCAGAGAGGAGCTATTCCAAAGTGATGGATTATGAAAAATCCTGCGGTGCGCTGGTCTTTCGCAAGTCGCACGGCAATGTAGAGCTATTGCTGATTAAGCATCTTAACGGCGGCTACTGGTCATTTCCAAAGGGACATGTTGAGAGCGGTGAAACCGAAGAAGAAACTGCTATTCGCGAAGTCAAAGAAGAAACCGATATTGATATTATTATTGACAACAGTTTTCGTGAAGTCGTTACTTATTCACCAAAAAAAGACACCATGAAGGACGTTGTGTACTTTTTAGCAAGAGCGAAAAATTTTGACCCTACCCCTCAGGCAGAAGAAATCGCGCAAGTCAAATGGGTAGAAATCAATCTGGCACACTCCGTTCTCACTTATGATAATGACAAGCAGTTAGTCAACAAAGCGAAAAACATTATTAAAGAAACCGTATAACAATCAAAAACATCTGTGTCATAACATTTATTACGGCTTTAAAAAAAACGGAAAGGGCCGCCGAGGTAATCGGCCGTCCTTTCCGTTTTTTTACCCAAAATCATGGCGGGAACCTCCCCCGCTGCCTAATGCTTCAAACGCACAAATGATTTCTTCGATTTTCATAAAACATTCATTATCTGTAAGGCTGTCATTTTGAATGACAGCCTTAATTTTTTGCAATGCCTGATAACACTGCATCTCTACGATCTCTTTGGAATCAATTTGCAAATCCGAAAAGGTAATTTTTACTTCTTTGGTTGCTAAAACTTTCGCAAGAATTTCTTTGTATAATTCCATTTCTTTCACCTCAAAATATATTTTACTATCATTCGATAGTAAAGTCAATACTATTGATTTTTCGTAAGGTATATTTTGTTTGAGGTGATTTCATTGTATTATCCACGCCTAAAAGATTTACGAGAAGATAATGATTTAATGCAAAAAGAAGTCGCAGCAATATTGGGAATAGATCAAAGAGTTTATAGTAATTATGAAATCGGTAAAAGAGAAATTCCCACTAGATTTTTAATAAAGCTGGCAGATTTTTACAATACCTCTGTCGATTATATTTTGGGACGTACCAATATTATCATTCCATATAAAAACAAATAGAATTTTAAGTTGCCTTGACACCATAGTTTTCTATAGAAATGCAAAACGATACAATGACTTATCAAGAAATAACAATAAAATTTGGAGCCGACCGGCTGTGCTACTCTTTAAACATATACGGTTGAAAATCCCATATTCTTGTGATATAATACAGACGCTAAAAAAGTCATTAAATGGAAAGCTATAAAATCAATTCACCCCAAAGGTGTTACATATGAAGTTAAAACAATTATTGAAATCCGTAGAAGAGAAAAGTTTTTATAAAGAACTACTATCCCTTGCAATTCCAATTGGATTGCAGAACTTGCTTGTTGCTCTGATCGGTGCAACGGATGCACTGATGCTGGGACGGCTATCACAGGACGCAGTGGCTGCGGTTTCACTGGCAAACCAGGTTGCATTTATCATGAATCTATTCAGTGGTGCCGTGGTCGGCGGCGGTGGCGTACTAATTGCTCAATACTAGGGAAAAAATGACAAGACGATGGTAAAAAACTTGTTCTGTACGCTCATTAAATGGGCATCCGGCATTTCCACCCTTTTCTTTATATTTGCAATGTTTACACCGGAGCTTTTGATGCGAATTTATACACCGGATACTGCTTTGATTAAAATTGGAGCCTCCTACCTTCGTTCTGTAAGCATTTCTTATCTGTTCAGCGGCATTACGCAATGTTATTACCTAATAATGAAGCTGGAGGGGAAAGCATCCAAGAGTGTTATAATTTCTATTATCACCCTTATTACCGACGTTGTTCTTGATTTTTTCCTGATTTACGGTATTGCCGGTGTACCTAAACTCGAAGCAAACGGCTCAGCTTATTCTACTGTCGTTGTTGAACTGATTGCGCTCATTTGGTGTATCGTGGAATCTCATCGGGGAGAAAGCATCCATCCTGATCTGCAAGGAGTTAAGTGGTTTTCTCCTGATATCACCAAAGACCTATTCAAAATCGCTCTTCCTATGCTTGGCAGCTCTCTTGCATGGGGACTCGGATTTTCTATGCACTCGCTGATTATGGGACACCTTGGTTCGGATGCCACAGCCGCCGCGTCAATAGCTTCTGTGGCACAAGAGTTGATAACCTGTGTATGCAAGGGTATTTCTGCAGGTGCGGGAATTATGGTCGGTAAACTCCTTGGTCAGAATCTGTTTGATAAAGCCAAAGAATATGGAAGAAAATTCAGCCATATTTCCTTTTGGGTTGGCGGTATTCACATGGCACTGCTCTGCATCCTCGGTACCATCGTTGCAGAATTCTTTGTATTGTCGGAAACTGCAAAGCAATATTTGATTACAATGTTGATCTTCAGTGCGTTCTACGTTTTTGCCTATTCCATCAATACTATAATTGTTTGCGGTATTTTCCCGTCCGGCGGTGATTCCAAATACGATGCTATGAGTGTGTTCTTTTCATCCTGGTGCTTTGCGCTGCCGTTAGCTCTACTTGGAACTTTCGTATTCAACTGGCCTGTTATGGTAATATATATCTTAATGTGTGCGGACGAAATCGTGAAATTGCCTTGGATTTATCCTCGGTATAAGAAATACTTATGGCTTAATAATCTTACACGGCAAGAAAGCTTGGATAACAGCAAAACATAAATTCGATTTCAAACCCATCAGCTGAAAACCGGCAAGAGCAATTTGCGCTCTTGCCGGTTTTTTGAATCAACTGACTATATTAGCTTTTTTCAGATGAAACTCTTGCAAAACACACCGTAAATTTGGTACCTGTTTCGGGCGTGCTTTCCACCGAAATAGTACCGGAATGACTCTCTGTAATGCTTTTTGCAATCGCTAATCCCAATCCGAAACCGCCTTCCCGCACTCTCGCTTTATCCGAACGATAAAATCGTTCAAAAATATGCGGCAATTCTTCTTTCGGAATAACCGCTCCGGTATTGCGAACGCACAGCAAAACATTGTTTTGCTGGCTGAACAGCCGCAAAAACACCTGTCCGTGCTGTCCTGCATACTTACAGCCATTATCTAAAAAAATATGAATCAGCTGTTTTAATTGCGTGGTATCTCCTTTGATATAAAGCCCCGGCTGAATATCCGAATCCAACTCAATCTGCTTTTCATAAGCAATCGGCTCAAATTGCAATAAAACGCTCCAAGCGAGTTCACTGAAGTGAACCGGTATTTGAATCGCAGGAGTCTGTCCGGCATCTCCCTGTGCCAGAAAAAGCATATTATCAATCAGCTTTCGCATGTGCTCCGCTTCTTCTCCCGTGCTGTCCAGCCATTTTTTCTGGTTGGCGGCGGTATCGTTAACATGGGAAATCAGAATATTATTATTTGCTAAAATAACCGTCAGCGGCGTCTTCAGCTCATGGGATGCATCAGCAACAAACTGCTGCTGTTGTTTCCACGCTTTCTCAACCGGACGCACGGCAAGCTTAGACAAAAACAAGCTAATAAAGAAAATAGCAACCATACTACATCCACCAATGAGCAGCGAGGTAAAAATTAACTGACGGAGAGAAGTATATAAATATTCAGAGTCTGCAAATGCAATTTTCGTATTGCCGAAAAAAGAGCGTTTTTGATAAAAAAGTGAATATGCCGATAAACTCCCTTTCTCCGTTTTTGCTTCAAAAGCTGCTTTTGAAGCTTCGGAAAGTAGCTCATCGGACAAGAAAGTGGTGTCTTGAAAAGACTGTTTTATGATACCGCTGTCATCCACCGTTACGGTACACACCGCAATTAGATTTTGTTTTGGAAAATTTCCCCTTTTTTCATCTATCGCCGGAGGCTCCGGCTTGTCAGCACGCTGCTCTGTCGCCAACTGGAGCGAGTGGTAAATATCGGACTTCAACGACTGATAGGAAGTAATGCAAACAGCAGCAAACACCGCTATCAGCACAATCCCTACAAACGCCATATTAATCAAAACAATTTTCCTTCTCAGTCGTTTTAACATCACATATTCACCTCAAGATGATATCCGATCTTTCGCAGTACCGTAACGCCTACCCGTGAACCCAAAAAATATAATTTTTTTCTCAAAAAAGAGATATATGCTTCCACATTATTGTCCTCTGCCCCCGACTCATATCCCCATACTTTTACGATTAAGGTTTCTTTTGTTGTAACCTGGGGGGAATTTGCCATTAACAGCCTTAAAATTTCAAACTCTTTAAAATTCAGATGAACCGATTTTACACCGCATTTCAGATCACAGGTGGAAAGATTTAAGGTCAAATCCTCAAAGGACATCTCGTCTAAAACCACTTCGCCCTGCCGTCTGGTCATGGCGCGCAGCCGGGCGAGTAGTTTCTCCGGTGCAAACGGCTTGGTCATATAGTCATCGGCGCCGCTGTCTAATCCCGTAACCTTATCCGGAATCGCGTCTTTCGCAGTCAGCATCAAAATCGGTGTTTGATTTTTCTGACGGCGCATCTCTGCGGCAATTTCAAAACCGTTCTTTTTCGGAAGCATAACATCCAGAATCATTGCGTCATAAATATCGCTCAGGGCATAATCAAGACCGTCCTGCCCGTCATGAGCCACATCAACCATATAATTATTTTCCAGCAATATCTGTTCCAATGCATCCGCAAGCCGCGTCTCATCTTCCACAACCAAAATTCTCATAAGCATACCTTTCTGTATGAAATGTCGTTTGAACCCATACGTCTTGAAAAACTGCCAACTCTCATCACAAAATATATTATACCTAATTTTGTATTTCCATTGCAATCATTCTATGGCAAAAAGCTGAAATAAAACTGAAAAAGTTTTTTCAGACATTTTTAAGCTTTTTCAGTTATGATAAAGCCATCAACAAACAGCAAAAGCCAGCTGCATGCTATAATTTGCTCTAAATAAATCCAAAGGAGTGTTTTCCATATGGCTGCATATCAAACCGTATTCCGCAGGATTGAAAAAAAATATCTTCTGAACCGTCAGCAGTATGAAAGCCTGCGGCATCAAATAGATTCCATGACAGTGCCAGATAAATTCGAAAAGAGCACCATCTGCAATATCTATTTTGACACGCCCAATTATCAGCTGATTCGTCATTCTCTGGAAAAGCCGGTATTTAAAGAAAAACTGCGGTTACGAAGCTATGGCGTTCCCTCCGAAAACAGCAATGTTTTTGTGGAATTAAAACGCAAATGCAAGGGAGTTGTCTACAAACGGCGCGTCGGCATGACCTACCCGGAAGCAACACATTATTTAAAAGACGGTACTGCGCCAAAAGCCAACACTCAGATTATCAATGAGATCAATTGGTTTACCCATTTCTATCAAGGACTTACCCCCGCAATGTTTATATCTTATGAGCGCATTGCACGGGTGGGAAAGGAAAATCCAAATCTGCGCATCACTTTTGACAGCAACATTTTATGGAGAAAGGAAAAATTATCGCTGGAACAAGGCGTATGGGGCACTTCGCTCTTACAGCCGGATGAATATCTGCTGGAAATCAAAATTCCGGGAGCAATGCCGCTCTGGCTTTCCAAAGCGTTAAATGAACTGAATATTTTTCCGACATCCTATTCTAAATACGGAAATGCATATAAATTATCTTTACATTCAGACCACAACAAAAAAGGAGGAGCCAAAAGTGCTTGACCAAATCTTCCAATCCATTTTATCCTCTCCCATTACGGCAGGAACATTTTTTATCTGTACCATTGTATCTCTGCTTTTAGGTCTAGGTATTGCCGCAACGCATATGTTCCGCAACCATTATACCAAAAGCTTTGTGATTACCCTTGCCATTTTGCCCGCAATCGTTCAGATTGTAATTATGCTGGTTAACGGAAATCTCGGCACTGGAGTAGCGGTCATGGGCGCATTCAGTTTAGTGCGTTTTCGTTCTGTTCCGGGAACGGCAAGAGAAATCGGCAGTATTTTCTTAACAATGGCAGTCGGACTCGGCACCGGAATGGGATATATCGGTATTTCCATTTGCGTCACTGTCATCCTGTGCGCAGTCAATATGCTTTACTCTGTGATCCGTTTCGGTGAAACAAAAAAAGCTCCGAAAGAATTAAAGATAACCATTCCGGAAAATTTAGATTACAACGGCATTTTTGATGATTTATTTGCTGCCTATACCTCAAAGTCCGAAATGGTGAGGGTGAAAACAACCAATATGGGAAGCTTGTATCAGCTATTCTACCACATTGAGCTGAAAGACCAAACCAAAGAGAAAGAGTTTTTAGATCAAATCCGCTGCCGCAACGGGAATCTGGATATTGTCTGCGGCAGAATGGACACCATGCGAGAAGAGCTCTAAGGAAAGGATGATCGTATCATGATATCAAAAAAATTGATTGCCTGTATCATCATCGCAACAATGCTGACAGGCGCTGCCGCAACAGGATGTTCCGATAAAGAGAGTACCTCCGGCTCCAACTATTCTTCCGCAGATGCTTCTGTTTCAGATGAAATCACCACCGGCGAAGACAGCGAAACCAATTCAACCAGCTCTTCTGACACCGGTTCGGCAAATCTGGCAAATATGGATTTAACTTACACTGACAGAGATTTAGATGCAAACCGCAGTACCTCGGGAGCTACTTCCATTACGCTGAAGTCAAGCAGTATCTCTGTCAGCGGTTCCGGTGCTTCTGTTTCGGGAGCCGTGGTTACTATTCAATCTGCCGGAACCTATACTGTAAGCGGAACTTTATCAACCGGTCAAATTATTGTAGCCGCCGGAGAGCAGGACAAGGTGCAGTTGGTGTTTAACGGCGTCAATATCACTTGTTCCAATCACGCGCCCATATATATCAAATCTGCAGACAAAGTATTTATTACACTGACCGCCGGAACATCAAACAGTATAACAGACGGTAGTTCATACTCATTATCTGAGGCGGACAGTGCGGTAGACGGTGCTGTTTTCAGCAAAGCGGATTTAACCATAAACGGAACCGGAGCTTTAACCGTAAAAGCCAATTATCAGCATGGAATTGTGTCAAAGGATGATTTAGTGATTACGGGCGGCGTTTATAACATTACTTCGGAAAGCGACGGATTGCAGGGAAAGGATTGCGTCAAAATCAATGACGGTACCTTTACAATAAATGCCGGTGCAGACGGTATTAAATCCAACAATGATGAGGATTCGAGCAAAGGGTTTGTTTCCGTAGACGGCGGCAAATTTACAATTACAGCTGGGAATGACGGAATTCAGGCAGAAACAATTCTCCGCATTACCAAAGCCACTGTTACTATGACAACCGGCGGAGGAAGTTCTAATGCCAGCACCGACAGCAAAGGAAATGATCGACCGGGATGGGGATTTTGGGGCGATAATGCCGACAGCACCGAAACCGAAGAAAGCGCAAAAGGATTAAAAGCATCCGGTGACATCATTTTATCAGGCGGCACTTTTCACGTTAACTCCTCTGATGATTCCATCCATTCTAACGGAAACGTTACAATCAGCGGAGGAACTTTCGAGTTGTCCTCCGGAGATGACGGAATCCATGCAGATACAAACCTCACCATAAGCAACGGCACCATAACAATCACCAAAAGTTATGAAGGGCTGGAGGGCAAGAGCATTGACATTAAGGGCGGAACGATTCGCCTTGTTGCCAGTGATGACGGAATCAATGCCGCAGGCGGCAACGACTCCTCCTCGATTGGCGGACGTCCCGGACAGAATAATTTCAGTTCTTCCGGCAGCTCCTATTTAAATATATCCGGCGGATATCTCGTTGTCAATGCCACAGGAGACGGCATTGACGTGAATGGTTCCTTATCTGTCAGCGGCGGCACCATCTTAGTCAGCGGACCAACCAATGATGGAAACGGCGGTTTTGACTATGACGGCACAGCAGAAATAACAGGCGGCATCGTGATAGTAGCAGGTAGTTCGGGAATGGCACAAACATTCGGAAGCTCCTCCAGCCAAAACTCCTTTATGTATACTTTTAATTCCACGCAAAGCGCTAATCAGGCATTAAGCATTACTGATAGCAGCGGTAAAGTCATCGCATCTTTTACGCCGATGAAAAGTTACCGAACCATCGTTGTCAGCACACCTGCTCTGAAATTGAAAAGCAGTTATTCGGTCTACACCGGCGGCACAGTATCAGGCGCTAATTCGGATGGCTTTACCTCAAACGGTACATTATCAGGAGGAAACAAAGCCACAGATATTACCCTATCCTCTGTCAGTACCTCCGTTAACACCCAAGGTGGAATGGGCGGCGGCATGGGAGGAGGCATGGGCGGCGGCAGACGATAATGTAGCATCCGAGCAGCAAGAAGCAATGACATCACAACACCATAAAACCACTGGCAACGAATTTTGCCGGTGGTTTTTTCGTAAATATCTGTCATATCTATGAAAATAAAATCATAGATATTACTAAAACCCAAAACGGGAAAGGGTGTTGTCACTTTGATTGGAAACATTGAAGACAGAAGCGTTTTGTTTGGAAAATATATTGTAGAAAACAAGGCCACGGTCAGAGCCTGCGCCAAAAAGTTTCTTATCAGTAAAAGTACCGTATACAAAGACGTTTCAGAACGTTTAAAAAAAGTTAATCCTTCCCTTTATGCACAAGTGAAAGAAATACTGGACATCAATCGCCAGGAGCGACATATTCGCGGCGGAATTGCAACGAAAAAAAAATACCGCGGGGAGTCAGATGAAACATCTGACTGAAAGCGCCAAGTTCTGAAAAAAAGTGATATTGCAACCGAATATGTATATATTTTCAGCATTTCGCCGAAAAATCAACTTAAAAATAGGACTGTTGCAAAATAAAATTGCAACAGTCCTATTTTTAATATAAGAAACGTTCTTTTTTCAGCGCTGAAACATTCAGACTATTTATCCATTATGCTGTTTTTGTACTCCGCTCTGATGCAGAATCAGATATCGTTAAAATCTTGCTTCTGGACGTAAATTTCTGTTTCTTCTTCATATAACGGTAAGGACGAAATGCTCCTGCCATACCTGCGAAACAGCCGAATCCCAACAACAGCAGAATCGAAAACAAACCGGCTTGTCCGAGTGAAATCATCCCCTTATCTAAAGCGGACGGCAACAGACAAACTGATGTAATGCAGCTCAAAGCCAGTACTGATAATACAGGCTGTAATCTACCGGTAACTTTTCCCTTACAACATTTTCTGGCACAGCGATAAACCAAATGAAAAAATACTACAATCATGCAGAACAATTTATAAAGGCAATGATACTCTTTTCTTTTTGTATTTTGTAAAACAACAGCTGACATATTAATTTCCTCCATATTTATGACAAATAATTAAGTTTTTCTTGATTTAACTATATTATAATAAACTTAATATAAATTTTCAATAGTAATTTTGCACAAATATAAAGTTTTTCTTTATTCCTATTTACTTTTATTCACATATGTTGTATAATAGAAACAGAAAATTGGAAAGGAAGAATCAATGATGGGCGCAGTGCGTGATAATTTGCAGCAAAACTTAAATTATTATCTAAAAGCAAATAAAATGACTCAAAAAAAATTATCGGAATTATTAGATGTTTCACAAGCCGCTGTTACCAACTGGACCAAAGGTAAAAATTCTCCGGATATCGAAACCCTGATTCGCATCTGCAATATTTTAAAAATTTCTATTAATGATATTTTGGATGTGGGCGTTCCTGTTGCCGACAGCAACCTGTCTAAGACAGAGCGTGCTTATATCCAAAAATACATTGCTCTGGACTGCAACGGTAAAAGTCTTGTACATTTGATTATTGACAATGAAACACAACGGATGCATACCCAGACTGTTCAACCGATCTCATCCGAAGCGCCTGAACATAGTCTGCCGGAGGACGACAATATCATTCCTATCGTTTTTTACGATCTGCCGGTTTCTGCCGGTACCGGTATTTATCTAAACGATTCTTATAAAGAGGAAATTGAAGTAGAACGAAACGCTATAACCGAATGCACTGATTTTGCACTGCGTATTAACGGTGACAGTATGGAGCCCCGCTATCATAACGGAGATGTTCTTCTCGTCAGAGAACAGTCTTCGGTAGAACAGGGCGAATGCGGCATTTTCATTCTGAACGGTGAGGGTTACTTTAAAAAGCTCGGAAGAAACCAGTTGCTTTCTTTGAATCCGAAATATCGGCCGATTCCCATTCATGAATATGATACCGTTTCCTGTATCGGAAAGGTTTTAGGCACATTGTAGAGCCGCTTTAAATATTCCCCAAAAAGTCAATAAATGGGCTGTAAAAAGACTTATAAAAAAGGGGCTGTATCTCAGAAAGAATGAGATACAGCCCCTTTTCTTTCGATATAAAGCCTGTCCTTTTTCAAAAACAAGTCATATCTCTCTGAATGATTGCGTATTTGTTATAGTAGATAACAAAACCATTGCGATCATTTTCATTATATTTTAGGCAAAGGAACGGAGCGTGTCGTATGGAAAACAAGACGAGTCAACAGCAAAATATGGAGCACTTAATTCAAAAATATAAAGAAGAGGCTATGAAATTCCGGCAAAGATACAGCGATCTATATCCGGAACAAATTCCGGCAACAGAGGTGTCGTCTGAGCCTTTTTCCCAACCGCCGAAAGAAAAAACGAATGATGCCAACACAGGCTTTCCGGCTGAAATACCGACGGGAAATCAAGCAACAGATCAAAATATCGAAACGGAGCAGATACCAAACATTATGCCGGAACAAGAAGATACAAGTCTGCCTGAAACAACCGTCCCGGATGACCTCCCCGGTATATCGGGTGATACATCGTATGCCCGAACCCCCGAAGAAGTAAAAGACATTATCAGCAAAAGTCCTTCTGCCCCCGATAATATTGAATACACTGATACCGGTTGGCTGCAGGTTCAAGTTTCCGCCGCCAATGAAGCAATTCCGATAGAATCGGCAATTGTACTGGTCTTAAGAAAATTCAAAAATGTTACTAACCTAATATGGAACTTACAAACTGATACCAGCGGAAACACAGAACGGGTTGAGCTCCCCGCTCCATCGGCAATTTTATCGGAACAGCCCGAACCGACAACGGTGATACCATACGGGGTTTATCTGGTTATTGCATCGCATCCCGATTATTACACAACCATCGTCAATGACGTCCAAATATTTGCAGGGCAAACCGCTCTTTTACCGGTCTCGTTTATTCCGCTTGCAGAAAAAGATGTAAATCCGTCCGCGCCCAACAATGAATTTGATACCAAGAAGCATTCCCTGTTAGAATAACGCAAAATGAATGAAAAGGAGTGACCGCAATTATGACTGGTCAGCCCTATATTCCGGAAAGCATCGTAGTGCATCTCGGCACACCGGACAGTAACGCACAGAATGTTACAATATCTTTTCCTGACTATTTAAAAAATGTTGCATCCAGTGAAATCTATCCCACCTGGCCGGAAAACTCCCTACGCGCAAACATTTATGCGCAGGTATCCTTTGCCCTAAACAGAATATACACCGAATGGTACCGCAGCAGAGGCTATGATTTCGATATCACAAATTCTACCAGTGTGGATCAAGCTTTTGTTTACGGAAGAAATATTTATGAAGACGTCGACCGAATTGTTGACGAATTATTCAATGACTATCTAACCAAACAAGATAATATCCAACCTTTTTTTGCTCAATTTTGCAACGGTACAACGGTAACTTGTGCAGGGTTGTCGCAATGGGGAACCGTTTCGCTTGCAAACCAAGGGTACACCCCTTATGAAATTTTACAATATTACTATGGCGATGATATCAACATCGTGCAGGATGCTCCGGTGCGCATCAATGCGGAGTCTTTTCCCGGACGGGTTCTGCAAATCGGCGAGGTGGGAAATGACGTGGTTACACTGCAAAAATATCTCAACAGAGTTTCGCAAAATTATCCTGCGATCCCCAAAATCACCCCCGTGGATGGAGTGTTCTCAAAAAATACCGAAGATGCGGTCAAGGCATTCCAACGAATCTTTAATCTTACTCCGGATGGTTTGGTCGGAAAGGCAACCTGGTATCGCTTGACTTACTTGTATACAGCGGTAAAACGTCTCGCCGAACTGAACTCTGAAGGCGTAAAATACGAAGATATTGCTTTACAATTTCCGGAGACAATCGGACCGGGTGACAGCGGACCGGAAGTGCAAATTATTCAATACTATTTAGCTGTAATCGGTAACTTTATCAGCCAAATACCAGTTGTCGCCGTTGACGGAATATATGGCACCGAAACAAGAGACGCCATATACGCATTTCAAGCATATGCAGGACTACCGTTGGACGGAATTGTAGGAAGACAAACCTGGAACAAACTATTTGAAACCTACATAGGCATTATCGATACGATTCCTATTAATTATTTCGGGAATCAGGTAGCGCTATATCCCGGAAGAGTTTTAACACAAGGATCTTCCGGAGAAGCAGTGGCAATTATGCAAAGATATTTAAACACCATTGCCAGAGTATATACTAGCATACCGACAGTGACTCCGACCGGATATTTCGGCTCCGAAACCAAGCAGGCAGTCATTGCCTTTCAACGTATATTCGGTATTCCGCCGACCGGCGTGGTAGCCGTGCTGACCTGGAATAAAATTGCCTCTGTATATGACGATGTCATTTCGGAAATCTCGAACAATCCCGGACAATTTGCCGGAACCGATTTATCTGAAGGCATGAATGACAGAGATTAGGCAGAAGAAAGGATTGATTCCAAAATGGAAAAGCAACCTATTAGAGAATTGCAAGGCTATTTACGGCTGATATCCGCGCATTATAAAAACATCCCGGAATTAAAACCGGACGGCTATTTCGGACCGCTGACCACCAAAGCGGTCCGTGCTTTTCAGCAAGATTTCGGACTGCCGGTAACAGGAATTGTTGACTTTCAAACCTGGGATCGCATTTATCAAGTATATCTCGTATTGCTTTATCAGCAAGAACCCCCTCATAATATGCCGGCATTTCCTATTCCGGATGGCGTGTTAAAACAAGGCGATTCGGGCAGTTATGTGGCTTTGATGCAGGTAATGATGAATGAAATCGGGGGACAGGTCAATAACATAAAGCATGTAACTGAAATAGGCACCTATGGTCAGGAAACGGAGAATAATGTCAGAGCAATACAAAAAATCAGCAAACTTCCCGAAACCGGAGAAATCAATGCGTTAACATGGAATGCTATTATGCGGACCTACTATGCCATGATACAATAATACACGCTCAAGCCGAAAAACAATCGTTTCGGCTTGAGCGTGTAAAAACAATATCATCATATTTTGTTAAGTTTTGCAAAATTCGCCATAATTTTTTTAGTGCCGGAACCAAATGCAACTTCCACTAACGTATCATTTCCCATTGGCGTCATTTTTAAGACAACACCTTCTCCAAATGTTTTGTGAGAAACAGTATCCCCGACGGCGTAATCAATCACGGCTTTTTCTTTCTTTGGAGCCGTTCCGACAGAACCCACCACCGCCGGTTTTGGAATTTTAACCGAAACACCGCTGCCATAACTGTAATCCACATGATAAGAGGCAACTGATGCATTGGTACTGTCTTTGAGTTCCTTCGGAATTTCTTCAATAAAGCGGGATTGTGAATTATATTGCGTTGAGCCGAACAGCATTCTCTGCGCCGCATTGGTCAGAAACAGTCTGTTCTTAGCACGGGTGATACCGACATAAGCAAGTCGGCGTTCCTCCTCCAATTCTTCCTGTGTGTTCGACATTCTGCCGGGAAAAATTCCTTCCTCCATGCCGACAATAAATACATTAGGATACTCCAAGCCTTTCGCGGAATGCAGAGTCATCAAGATCACAGTATCTTCGTCCTCATTAACAGAGTCCAGATCGGTATAAAGCGCAACCTCCTCCAGAAAGCCTGACAGACCTCCGTCGCTGTTTTCTTCCTCATATTTCATCATCATGGATTTTAATTCCTTGACGTTTTCCACCCGATTTTTCCCTTCTTCCCCCAGCGCGATCAAAGAAAGCATATAACCGGTCTGTTCCAGCAATTCATCAAACAATTCACCCAGAGAATGTTGTTGCGCACTATCGGTCAGTTCTTTTATCATGTTGGCAAATCCCATAAGGGAGATACTTTTTCTGCCGAGAGCCTGAAAGGTATCCGAAGTGCTGATGACATCAAACAGCGACATTCCCATACCGTCTGCAATTTTCTCACAGGCAGCTACGGTCGAATCTCCAATTCCCCGTTTCGGCTCATTGATAATGCGTTTTAAACGAACGTTATCACTATGATTATTCAAAACGCTCAGATAGGAAATTAAATCCTTAATTTCTTTGCGGTCAAAAAATTTGTGACCACCGACAATTTTATATGGAATGCCGGATTTTACAAAATAGCGTTCAATATTACCGGACTGGGCATTCATCCGGTACAACACGGCATGATCGGCATATTTTGCCCCGTCTTTTACATTTTCAAGAATCTTTTTGGTGACATATTCTGCTTCATCGCTCTCATTCGATGCACGGTAAACCGTAATCTTTTCCCCGGTACCGTTATCGGTCCACAAATTTTTCCCCTTGCGCTCAAAATTGTTTTTGATCACAAAATTGGCGGCATCCAAAATATTTTGCGTAGAGCGGTAATTCTGTTCCAAACGAATTACTTTCGCATCATCAAATTGCTTTTCAAAAGAAAGAATATTTTCGATTGTTGCACCCCGAAACTTATAAATGCTCTGGTCATCATCACCGACAACGCACAAATTATGATGCATCTGAGACAACAGGCTGACTAGCCGATACTGCGCATGGTTCGTATCCTGATATTCGTCCACCAATATGTAGCGAAACCGATTTTGATAATATTCGAGCACTTCGGGGAATTTTTCCAATAACTCCACAGTCAATCCGATGATATCGTCAAAATCCACCGCGCTGGCGTTTTTCAGTTTCTTTTGATATAGGGTATACACTTTCGCTATCTCAGATTTCCGATAATCTCCTGCCGACTGTTGCTCATACACAGACGGCGGAATCAACTTATCTTTACAAGAACTGATCTCATGCGCGATCATTTTCGACGGAAACATTTTATCGCTGATGTTCAAAGCAGAAAGGCAATCCTTAATCACCCGCAGGCTGTCATCGGCGTCATATATTGTGAAACTTCTTTCATATCCAAGCTTTTCAATATCTCTGCGCAGAATACGCACACAGACTGAATGAAAAGTACCCGCGTTAACGTCCTCCGCCACCGTGCCAAGCATCGCGCGAAGCCGCTCTTTCATCTCGTTTGCCGCCTTGTTGGTAAAGGTAATGGCAAGAATATTCCATGGCCTTGCCGGATAAACCGCAATCAATTCCCGAAGATGGGCGATATCATCGTTTTCTCCATTTTGATACGCCTTTAAAAACATGATGTCTTCTTCATCAATATCTTCCGAAACATATGTTGACTGATAAGCGTTTCCATAATTTATCAGGTAAGCAATGCGATTCACCAGAACAGTCGTCTTCCCGCTTCCTGCTCCTGCCAAAATCAAAACAGCGCCTCTTGCAGTAAATACTGCTTCCCGCTGACGGTCATTCATTCGACAAAATTCTTTGTTTAATATTTCCTGCTTTAACTTCAGAAAATTCTCCCTTATTTCTGACATCCGGTCCCCTCCAAAACAATATTGCATTCACGCTGCCGGCAACAGCCCGGTGAACTGAAAATCTGCATCCAAGCGGTAAATCAAATTTATGCTTGCAGTTTGTAAAACTATTGTAACACAAACAAAGAAAAATGAACATAGCTATTTTTTAAATTATTTCTTGTCAGCATCTTAATTAAAACAAATGAAGGCAAATATGGCTTTTGAGCGAGAGGAGGTTTTTCTCACGAATAAGCAACAGCTTCTGCATATGCTGGAGGAGGCGGCATTAGCGTATCAGGATATACAGCCTTGCATATTTGACACTAACACTACGGTAATTGATGACTGCGACACCGGCGTTCAATGCTATTTACGACAAAAAAAGTCTCTGCTTACCATTACTTTTCGGGGCACCGATTCCAATACTGACCGCAAAAACAATCTATCTTTTTGGAAAAAAGTAGTCCCTTATGGAAATATTTATTCTAAAATTCGGGTACACTGTGGATTTTTAAACGCCTATAAGTCAGAGAAGATTCGCCACCAAATTCAACATTGTATCACCAGCCAAATAAAGCAGGTACGGATAGCGGGACATTCGTTAGGAGCGGCAATGGCAATACTCTGTGCAATCGATCTGCAATATCATTTTCCCGACCGGGATTATGAAGTGGCTCTGTTCGGTTGTCCCCGTATAGGAAACCGTGCCTTTCAAAAATCATACAATAAACGAATCTATAAAACATTACGGGTAGAAAACGGGAACGACATCGTAACAAAAGTACCGCCTGTCTGGATGGGATATCGCCACGTCGGCATCCGAATCCCGGTAGGAATGCCCAGACTGCCGTTTATCTATTCAATAAGCCAGCATCGAAGGCAAGAATATTACAAGCAGCTATGGAAAGAAATGTGTTAACAACGAAAGCTGTCAAATTTGTAGGTTTGTCAATGATCGGTTACACCAGATAGGGACAAAAAGCGAAAAGTTGTTTTAAATACAGCAATGACAGGCTTTTGAAGTGAAAATCTTTATCTGGAGAAAATTTATAATAGAAAAGTATATTTACGATAAAAAGAACGGTCTTTGGCACGAAAAGCAATGAGATTGCTATCTGACTTGTTTAGAACTTCCCGAAAAAGAAAACAAGCCTATTGGTATTTGGGGGCAACGCCACCTGCAGTATATCAAACAGAATAAACGAATATTTTATACCAATTTGCTGACCTCTTGCAAGTTGAACAGTTACCTTGTTGGTATTAACGAACAAGCGAGCAGTCTTTTCCTTCGGTTGATAAAAGAACTTGCCGAAAAGGAAAATGTAACGGAAAACCTCAAGGCTGAAAACCAAATGGAGTGGGTTAGTCGGATGAACAACATCCGCTCCAGAGTGACGGAGATCGTCAATGCGAAACTGATTCACGCATAAGGCTCTATTATCCCAAAATTAGAAATCTTCAATTTTGGTAAATATGCAGTGGCGACGGGGAGAAATCCTTGCCGCCGATTTTTCTGTAATAATGGAAATTTTGAAACAAATGTAGTATAATTATGAAACCAACACTTTTCTCCGGTTGTGTTGTTCAATTCATTTTGAAATCGTCCTATAATTAAGACACAACAAAACAAAAAGGAGATTTTAAAAAATGAACACAGACAAGATTTATGCGCAAAACATTGCAAACGAGTACGCACCAAAGAAGGCATCCAAGGTTGTTGCTCTAAAGAAACTCGACAGAGCAGCAAAAAAGCCTGCTGAAATTTTTGCATTTACATTTGGTATTATCCTCACCCTTGTTTTCGGCACAGGAATGTGCTTAGCTATGGGAGTGATTGGCGGAGCAACAACAACATCCTTTATTATGGGGATTATCGTAGGGGTAATTGGTATCATCGGTATCGGTATTAACTATCCGATTTACAAGAAAATTCTCGCACACGGCAAAATGAAGTACGGCTCTGACATCATCCGTCTTGCAAGCGAAATCGCAGAAGAAGAATAGGGCAGTAAAATGAATAAGAATGAAACGAAATATCTGAATACTGCCCGGCTTATGAACGAGGCTCTGCTCATTCTTCTTGAAAAAAAGAACTATGAGTTTATTACAGTCAAGGAAATTTGCAAAAAGGCAGGTGTCAACCGTTCCACCTTCTATTTACACTACGAAACTATGGATGACCTTCTTGAAGAAACCATAGATTATATTACATCGAAAATGTACAGCAAATTTCACGAAGGTCTTTCCATAGACAAAAATAAAATTACATCTGCACCACTTGATGAGCTTGTTCTTATCAAGCTCGAATATCTCACTCCTTATTTGGAATTTGTAAGGGATAATAAAAAGGTGTTTAATGTAGCTGTGTCGCAACCCACGGTACTTCGTTTCCCTCAAATATTTGATTCTCTCTATGCCGAAATATTCAGCCCAATTCTTTCAAGATATGGCGTCCCCGATGCGGATAAAAAATATCTTATGTCGTTTTATCTGAATGGTATATACTCGGTGATTATGGCTTGGATAGGCAATGCTTGCAAGGATGATATAGCGCATATTGCAGAACTGTTAATCAACTTCGTGCACCCAAGTGATAGGTGACAATATGCAAGGGTGGAAACGACTTTTCAAAGCATTTTTATTCCCACACATCGCTGTGGTTATCATACTATCCTTTTTATCGATTGTCGGGCTTATTTATAGTTTTGCCTATGAAGTGGCACAACCAATCATCCAATATATCAGCTACGCCTTTTCAGTATACGCACTGACCACGATATGTGTAAGAATGCCAAAGCTTATCAAAGGAGTCAATGCTTATCGAAAGGAAAACCGATACATTGTAAGGTATCAAAACGACACTAATTTGAGAATAAAACTCTCCTTATATGGAAGTGGCGGTATGAATTTACTTTATTCCGCTTTCCATTTGATGATGAGTTTCGTTAATCACTCGGTTTGGTTTTATTCACTTGCGACATATTATGTTCTTTTATCTGTTATGAGGGGATTTCTTTTGAAGGATGCTCGCAAAGATACGGAACTGCCTATGGTAAACCAATGGAAGCGATATCGTTTTTGCGGTGTGCTTCTCATTGTGATGAACCTGGCATTGGCTGCTATCGTATTCTATATCGTATTTCAAAACAAGGGTTTTTCCTATCATTTCATACATACAATCGCAATGGCAACCTACACATTTACAATCACGACCGTAGCTATTGTGAATGTCATTCGCTATCGCCAGTGTGAGCAGCCAATTATATCTGCGGTAAAATATGTCAGCATGGCTGCAACCCTTGTGTCGATGCTTTCCCTTGAAACAGCGATGTTGAACGCATTTGGAGCAGAAAGCGGCGAGGATTTCCGTCAGCTTATGACGGCGCTTACCGGTGCAGGAGTATGTGTAATTGTGCTTGTAATGGGAATCTATATGGTTGTAAAAAGCGTAAAAGAAATAAAAAAGGTAGAAATGGGAAACTGATATTTGTTACCGTGGAAAGCTGTCAAATTAACCTTGTATTTTACATAGAATTATGATATACTTAATTCTAAATGTAAAAATAATAAATGAGGTTTAAAAATGTTAATAGTTTCCAATTTAAGTTTGAATTTCAACGGTCAGCCATTGTTCAAAGATGTCGATATCAAATTCACACCCGGCAACTGCTACGGTGTAATCGGGGCAAACGGTGCCGGTAAGTCGACCTTTCTGAAAATCCTGTCGGGAGAGCTGGAGTCCTCCACCGGAGAAGTGTCACTGGATCCGAAAAGCCGAATGTCAGTATTAAAACAGGATCACTTTGCCTATGATGAATATTCGGTGTTAGATACCATCATTCTGGGCAATCCCCGCTTATATGAAATTATCCAATTAAAAGAAGCGCTTTATGCCAAAGAAGATTTCACCGAAGAGGACGGCGTTGCCGCCTCTGAATTGGAAAATGAATTTGCCGAGTTAAACGGCTGGGATGCCGAAACAGAAGCCGGCCGTATTCTCAACGGTCTGGGACTGAGTTCCGACCTGCTGTACTCTGCCATGTCGAGCCTGGGCGACAGCGAAAAGGTCAAGGTGTTACTTGCTCAAGCTTTGTTTGGGCAACCCGATATCATCCTGTTGGACGAGCCAACCAACCATCTGGACATCCAAGCAATCAGCTGGCTGGAAGATTTTCTAATGGACTATGCCGGTACCGTTATTGTAGTATCTCACGACAGACACTTTTTAAACAACGTCTGCACCCACATCGTAGATATCGACTATACCAAAATCAAGGTCTACGTCGGTAACTATGATTTCTGGTACGAGTCCAGCCAATTGATGCAAAAACTTATCAAGAATCAAAATAAGAAAACAGAAGAAAAAATCAAAGAACTGCAAAGCTTTGTACAGCGCTTTTCGGCAAACAAGTCAAAATCCAAGCAGGCAACTGCCCGCCGTAAGCTGATTGATAAGCTTTCTATGGAAGAAATGCCCGCATCTTCCCGAAAATATCCGTTTGTCAGCTTTTCTATGGACAGAGAACCCGGTAAGGAAATCTTTTTTGCCGACTCCATCAGCAAAACGATCGACGGCGTTAAGGTTTTAGATAATGTCACTTTTCGGGTGAACAAGGGTGACAAAATTGCTTTTCTAAGCGAAAATGAGTTAGCCGTTACCACATTGTTTAAAATTATTATGGGAGAATTGGAACCTGATGAGGGTGAGTTCAAATGGGGGATCAGCACTTCTCAATCCTATTTCCCAAAAGATAACAACAAATTTTTTGACGGATGCGAGCTTTCTATTTTAGAATGGCTCAAGCAATATTCTTCTGACAATGACAGCAGCTATCTGCGGGGGTTCCTCGGCAAAATGCTGTTCTCCGGAGATGATGTGTTAAAACCCGTCAATGTTCTGTCCGGCGGAGAGAAGGTGCGCTGTATGTTATCCCGTATGATGATGTTCGGTGCCAATGTGCTGGTAATGGATCAGCCCACCAACCATCTGGATTTGGAAGCAATTACCGCTGTAAACAACGGTATGATCGATTTCAAGGGGAATATTTTGTTTTCCTCTCATGATCATCAGTTTATTGACACCATCGCCAACCGCATTATTGAAATTCGCGAGGTCGGCATCATTGATAAGATGTGCTCCTATGATGAATTTCTGGAATTTAAGCTGAATATGAATTTAGCATAATGAAAACCAGCCGCTTCAAAAAAGAAGCGGCTGGTTTTTTTACTTGTTGACGTTGTACAAAAACAAAAGAGAATAACAACAGCGAATTTTTTCAGGCGAAAACAATTGCAATACAGCCAAAAATAGAGTAAAATATCAAGTAGAACAACAGGAGGATGCAAGAATATGATTTTTAAAAACGCCACTATATTAGATGAGCATTTTCACTTTGTAAAAAAAGATCTCGCGGTTCACGAAGACCGCTTTGCCGAGAATCAGATACAAGAAGATGATTCGGCAATAGACTGTACCGGAAAAACGATTATTCCCGGATTGATTGATATTCATACCCATGGATGTGCCGGCTGCGATAACTGTGACGGTACGACTGAAAGCTTACAAACCATTGCAAAATATCAAGCAAGCAATGGGATTACCTCCTTTTTAGCTACTACAATGACATTATCCGAAGAGCAACTGGGCAATATTTTTGAAGTAATCGGTCAATATATGAAACATCCCTCTGACGGCGCCTATATTCAGGGAATTAATATGGAAGGACCTTTTCTCAACCCCGAAAAAAAAGGAGCGCAAAACGGGAAATATATCCACCAACCGGACATCGAGATGTTTCGCCGCCTAAACCAAAAAAGCGGCAACCAAATCAAGTTGGTGGCGCTTTCTCCCGAATTGGAAGATGCCGATCATTTCATCACAGTGCTCAAAGACGAAGTGCGTATTTCGATTGCCCACACCAATGCATCCTATGAACAGGCTGTACAAGCCATCTCTGCCGGCGTAAATCATGCTACTCATCTATTTAACGCCATGCCTGCTTTCAACCATAGAGACCCGTCGGTAGTTGGGGCGATCTTTGACAGCACGGTGACTCCCGAACTAATCAGCGATGGCATTCATATCCATCCGGTCATGGTTCGGCTCGCCTTTTCCGCAATCGGCACCGACCGAATAATTCTAATCAGCGACAGCATGCGCGCCACTGGATTGCAGGACGGAAGTTATGACTTAGGCGGACAGACCGTATACGTCAAAGACAAAAAAGCAACTTTGGCAGACGGTACTATCGCCGGCTCTTCAACCAACTTAATGGAATGCGTGAAGAAAGCGATTTCATTTGGCATTCCGGCAGAAGACGCAATCAAATGCGCCACTTTGAATCCTGCAAAGGCAATCGGCGTAGAACAGCTTTGCGGCAGTATTCAAGTCGGAAAATATGCCGATTTCGTTATTTTGGACAAAAACGATACGGTAGAGCAGGTCTACATCAAAGGAAAAAGATTTATATAAACACTCACCTTGAAAAGAAAGGATTCTATCTGCTTATGGTCATTACACACGCACACATCAAAACAATGGAAAACTGCGAGTACCCCGACGGATATCTTCAATTTCAAAACGAAAAAATTCTTTCTGTCGGAGAGATGGCAAAGATGCCTGCCGACGATGAAATTTTTGATGCATCCGGTAAAGTTTTGCTTCCCGGTTTTATCGATTCTCACTGTCATATTGGTATGTGGGAAGACGGTCTGGGTTTTGAAGGAGATGACGGCAACGAAGAAACCGATCCAATCACTCCCAACCTACGGGCTTTAGACGCTGTGAACCCGCTGGATCGTTGCTTTGCCGAAGCGCTACAAGCCGGTATTACAACCGTCGTCACCGGTCCCGGAAGTGCGAATCCGATCGGCGGAGAATGGCTCGCTATGAAAACCTACGGCAGCCGTATTGATGATATGATTATCAAAGCGCCTGTCGGAATGAAATTTGCATTGGGTGAAAATCCGAAATCTTCTTACAATTCCAAAAATCAAACGCCGATTACCCGAATGGCAACCGCCGCTTTGATTCGCGAACATTTAAAAAAAGCACAGCGATATTTGGAAGACCTTTCCCGCGCCGAGCAGGATGAAGATTATGATCCGCCGGAATATGATGCAAAAAGCGAAGCCTTGCTCCCGGTCATCAAAGGAGAGTTAAAAGCATTTTTTCATGTGCATCGCGCCGATGACATCTGCACAGCCATTCGCATAGCGAAAGAATTCCATCTGAATTATCTGTTGATTCACTGCACAGAGGGACATCTGATTCCGGAAGTGCTCAAGTCAGAACATTCCGACATTATTATCGGTCCGGTCATCTGTGATCGGAGCAAACCCGAATTGCGGAATTTTTCTGCTGCCCTTGGCAGTGAATTGGAAAAAAACGGGATTTCTTTTGCGCTTTGCACCGACCATCCGGTTGTTCCGATTCAATATCTGACGCTAAGCGGAACAGTGTCTTCTGCGGAAGGACTTTCTCCGGACGCAGTCTTAAAATCCATCACCTGCAACGCGGCTAAAGTATGCGGAATTTCCGATCGAGTGGGCTCTATCGCACCCGGTAAAGACGCTGACTTTATTTTATTTGATCGCGATCCTCTGATTGTCTGCGCGAAACCGACAGATATCTTTATCGGCGGAAGAAAGGTGAAATAAAACCATGAGAGAAATTGATGTTTTTCAAATAACAGATGCCGTTCGACAGTTGTGCATCGACGCCAATATGCAGTTATCCTCTTCGCTGGAACAAAAATTGTGCCGATCCTGTGCCGAAGAATCTTCCGTAATCGGAAAAAAGGTGTTATCTGATTTAACGGAAAATTTAAAGGCGGCCCAAGAGCTGCAGGTGCCGATTTGCCAGGATACCGGCATGGCAATCATATTTCTGGAAATCGGGCAGGATGTTCACTTTACAAACGGCAATCTCAACGATGCAGTCAACGAAGGCGTCCGCCGCGGATATTCAGAGGGACTGCTCCGCTGTTCTATCGTAGCAGACCCGCTCAGGCGCGTCAATACAAACGACAACACCCCCGCCGTGATCCATACTGCGATTACCGAGGGGAAACAGGTGAAAATTACTGTTGCCCCGAAAGGATTCGGCAGCGAAAACATGAGTCAGATCAAAATGTTTACCCCCTCTGCCACCGCCGAAGCGATTGAAGATTATGTTGTTTCGGTGACAAAAGATGCCGGAAGCAATCCCTGTCCTCCGATCATCATCGGAGTCGGTATCGGCGGAGATTTTGAGTGGTCTGCCTGTTTAGCAAAAAAAGCTCTGTGCCGTGATATTGCGCTTCGCAATGAGGATCCCTTCTATGCCGAAATGGAATCAAATATTTTAGATAAAATCAATCAAACCGGTATCGGCCCGCAGGGATTCGGCGGGGATACGACCGCTCTTGCAGTCAATATTGAAAAATACGCTACCCACATTGCCGGATTACCGGTTGCCGTTAATATCGGCTGTCATGTTACACGTCATAAATCCATCATACTCTAGCATTGAACTGAGAAAACATTATTCTCAAATCGTTGCGAAAGCAAACAACAAAATCGCATTGCAGAAAAATATCTGCAATGCGATTTTGTTTTACAAATTGTATATTATTCCGGCTTTTCTTCCTGTAAAGTTAAGCTGAACGTATATTTTTGGCTGCGGCGCTCTACTACCACTTCCACAGTATCCCCCACCTTGCATTTATTAATTGCAGAAGTCAACGCTTCTGCACTATCAATGCTCTCTCCGTTAAAGGAAACGATACGGTCGCCCACCTGGAACTGTGTGCTGGTACTGCTGATCTGCGTCACATAAACTCCCGTTTTAGATACCCGATATGCCATTGCTGTTTCGGTATCACTGATATCAACAATTGCCAATCCCAAACTGATTCTGCCTCTGACATAACCATTTTCAATAATTTCCTCGATTACAGTCTTTGCTGTATTCATCGGAATCGCAAAGCCTAAGCCTTCAATATCGCTGCCGGAAGATTTGGCATTGACAATCCCGATTAATTCACCGTATTGATTAAACAATCCTCCGCCTGAATTGCCCGGGTTAATGGCTGCATTAGTCTGCAATAGTGTCATTGTTTCACCGTCAATCGTAATACTGCGGTCAAGCGCACTGATAATACCGCTTGTCACTGTTCCGCCTAATTCTCCTAACGGGTTGCCAATCGCGATGGCGGTCTCTCCGACTACAAGCTTACTCGAATCGCCATAAACAGCAGCTGTCAAATCCTTTGCGTTGATTTTCAAAACTGCGATATCGGTTTTAGCATCTTTACCGACCAGGGTTGCTTCGTAAACAGATTCATCTTTCAAACGAACCGTAATCTTGCTGGCGCCGTCAATAACATGATTATTTGTTGCAATATACCCATCTGATGTGATGATAACGCCGCTGCCGGCTCCTTCGGAAACATATTGCTGCATAAACTTTCCGGTGGTAACCGACTCTGTGGTAATTTCAACAACCGAATCGGCTGTCAATGCTGCAACGTCGGCAACCGAAAGTTTATCGCTGTCACTGCCGGAGGTGGTTGAAGTCCTTTGTACCGATTGATAGATCACTTTATTGGTACCGGAAGAATTGCCTGCATATTGATTTCCCAGATATCCGCCGGCGAATCCTACCGCGCCAGAAAGTACTATGGCTGCTGCAAGCGTGGCAGCAACCAAGCCGACACGACCTGACTTTTTTTCTTTCTTAGGCGGCTTCGCGGTAAAGGTATTATTTAAGCCAGGATAATTATAATTGGGATAAGCGTAATTGCTACTGTATTGCTGCGGCTGTGTATAACCGGATTCGGACTGCCACGATGATGCCGCTTGACCCGAATAATAAGTTTGTCCGTCGTTTGTTGTGTCAAACTGATGTTGCGCCGATGATTCTGTGTTATAATTTTCTCCCTCAGCATTGGATGTATACCAACTGGTCGGCGCTTCCTCTGCCTGCGGATTCATTTTCCATCCCTCTGTCGGTTCGGAAACAGACTGCTGATTTGGCTCAATATTATCTGCGCCATTTGCATTGCTGTCAAAACCTGCATTGTACTCCTGCTTTTCATTTTCCTGATTATTATATTGATCAAACATGTTATCATTTCCTTTCTTGGTTTCTATGTTTTTAGTATATCCGTCTTAAGTGAAAAGCAGATGAAAAACAAGAAAAAAACGCATGAAAAATCAATAATCATCTATGAATAATAAGAATGGGACATGAACAAAAAAAGAAGAAACAATCTGTTTCTTCTTTTCATCATTCCATTAACTGAAAAGGTGCGGTTTCAATTTGCCGTCTGTTAAATCAAGCAGAAAACAAATCACCATTCAGTGTCAATATTCAAATTCAGCAACGTCACATTATAACGGCAGATGACGATCTCTGAAAATCGCTTCTGCTTTGTCCATCTGCTGTTTTGTCGGCGGTTGAATATCCGCCAGATCATAAGAACGTCCCAATGCTTCCCACTTATACTCTCCCATTTTATGAAACGGAAGCAACTCAATTTTCTGAATGCAGGAATACTGACTCAGCTTATTCGCCAATCTTTCCAACTTATCCCAATGAAGTGTCAGCGTAGGAACGACAACATGACGTATCCATATCGGCTTATGAATGCTTTCACAATAATCTAATACTGCAAACGCATTCTCATTTCCCATCCCCGTCAGCTTTCTGCAATCGTCACTGTCAATATCCTTAATATCAAGCAACAACATATCCGCCGCATCAATCACCTCTTGGCATCGATTTAATGCAACCGCCCCCGAAGTATCAATGGCCGTATGAACCCCATGCTCTCTGCATCGATCGAGAATTGCTTTTACAAATTCGGGTTGCATCATCGGTTCTCCGCCTGAAATCGTCACTCCGCCGTTTTTAATAAAATTACGATAACTTAATATCTGTTCAATAATAAAATCAACATCCATTTTTTTGCCGTAAGCAAAATCCCAGGAGTCCGGATTATGACAAAACTTACACTGCAGCGGGCACCCCTGCAAAAAAATAACAAATCGAATGCCCGGTCCGTCCACTGCCCCAAAAGATTCAATAGAGTGCACACGTCCCTGTATTTTTGTATCCACCATCATAACCATTCCTTTTCTGAGCTTTTATACGGTTTCAGCCATTTCATCCGAAGAAATATAAAACCTGTGTACCACAAATGCTGCACACAGGTTTCGTCGGCTCTATTTACTTTGATATGCGGCTCGCGCTTTTTCATAAATATTCTGTGCACACAACCCAAACGCTTTCAGCAACTCCGCAGCAGGTCCGGAATATCCGAACTCATCATTTACACCGATTTTTACCACACGAACCGGATAGGATTCGCAAACAGTTTCTGATACTGCCGCTCCCAGTCCGCCGATAATACTATGCTCCTCCGCCGTGATTAACAAGCCGGTCTCTTTTGCAGCTTTGACAATCAGCTCAGTATCCAAGGGTTTAATGGTATGAATATTAATCACACGGGCAGAAATTCCATCTGCTTTCAGCATTTGTGCAGCCTGCAACGCTTCATTGACCATCAAGCCGGTTGCCACAATGGTCAAATCACTGCCATCCTGCAAAGTTATCCCTTTTCCCAATTCAAAATGATAATTCGCGTTATTATTAATGACCGGACAAGCCAATCTGCCGAAACGCAGATAAACCGGACCGTCATGATCCAATGCTGCTCTTACAGCCGCTTTTGCTTCCACGTCATCCGACGGATTAATCACCGTCATACCGGGAATTGTACGCATCAGCGCAATATCCTCACAGCATTGATGCGTTGCGCCGTCTTCACCAACCGAAATACCGGCATGCGTCGCGCCGATTTTTACGTTTAAATGGGGATATCCGATGGAGTTTCGAACAATTTCAAATGCTCTGCCGGCTGCAAACATTGCAAAAGTGCTTGCAAAAACTTTTCTTCCGGTAGACGCGATTCCTGCGGCAATGCCCATCATGTTTGCCTCCGCAATTCCGCAGTCAAAGAAGCGATCCGGATATGCTTTTTTAAACAAGCCGGTTTTAGTCGCCGCTGCCAAATCCGCATCCAGCACCACCATGTCAGGATATTGGTCAGCAAGCTCTACCAACGCTTCTCCATAACTCTCACGCGTTGCTTTTTTTATCATTTCTGCCATAGCCGTACTCCTCCTTATGCGTTGAGCTGAGTCAATGCAGCATTTAATTCTGCCATTGCCTGCTCGTATTGTTCTTTATTCGGAGCGCTTCCATGCCATGAAACCTGGTTTTCCATAAAAGAAACGCCTTTTCCTTTCACACTCTTTTGAATGATGGCAACCGGCTTTCCGGTTACCTGCTCTGCTTCGGCGAATGCCCGCTCAATATCGTTAAAATCATGGGCGTCCATTGTAATGACATGGAATCCGAAAGCTGCAAATTTGTCGGTGATCGGCTCGGGGGAATTGACTTCCGCCACTGTTCCGTCAATTTGCAGACCGTTGCTGTCTACGATAGCAACCAAGTTGTCCAACTTTTTATGAGCAGCGAACATAGCCGCTTCCCAAACCTGACCTTCTTCAATTTCTCCATCACCTAAAATCGCATAAACACGATAAGATTGATTTGACAGCTTACCGGACAAAGCCATACCGCATGCGGCGGAAATACCCTGTCCCAAAGATCCCGAGCTCATATCTACACCAGGAATGTGTTTCATATCAGGATGTCCCTGCAAACGCGAACCGATGTGACGCAATGTTTTCAGCTCGTCAACCGGAAAATATCCCCGTTGTGCCAAAGCAGAATACAGCCCCGGCGCGCAATGTCCCTTAGACAGCACCAATCGGTCGCGATCCTCCATTTTTGGATTTTGCGGATCTATCTTCATTTTCACAAAATAAAGATAAGTCAACAGATCAGCGATAGACAAGGATCCGCCGGGATGTCCCGATTTGGCGTTATAAACACCCTCGATAATTCCCATTCTTACCTTGCAGGCAATCTTCTGCAATTCTTTTACCTGAGGTGACAGCATAAACAATCTCCTTTTCCCTATACCCTCAAACAAGGTACAGTCAGTTTTATATGTTATTTTAAAAGGTATCGATCTTGGATGTAACATAGTCAAGTGCATACGCTACTGCGTCTTGATTACAATTCGGTGTAATATGCTTCGCCTGATTTTTCACTTCCGCGGGCGCATTCTCGGGGGAAAAGCTAAATGCTGTCAATCCAAGCATTTCAATATCATTATTGTAATCGCCCATTCCCACCGTGTTTTCCGGCTTCACGCCCAGCATCTCAGCCAGCCGCATGACTGTTGCGCCCTTTGAAATGTTACGGGGCAGCATCTCAATATAATTACAGCTTGATTTTACAAAATCCACCGAAGCATACTGCTTCTCCATAATAAAATCCCAAACCTGTTCTAAAATACCGCTGTCCATTACCATTAATATTTTAAACCATCCGTCCGGGACATCATCCGGCTCAACTTCACAATAATCCAGCTGCTCCACATCTACATGCTCCGAAATATACCTGTTTTTACGGACGACATAGATTTGCTCATCCTTTAAGATTTCAGCCCCCACTTCGGGAAACGCTGTCAAAATTTCTTTCAGATATTCCCGCGCCTCGCTTATCAGATTGGCTGTCCATATAAACTTCTGTGCAGAAAAATCATAAATTGCGGCGCCATTATAGAGCACACAAGGATATGCAATATCCAACTGCTTTACATAAGGCTCAGTTGCCGGAACTGCTCGTCCTGTTGCAATGACGAATTTCCCGCCCTTCGACGAAAAATCTGCAATTGCCCTTTGATTTCCGGGCGATATCTGTTTTTGACTGTCCAGCATGGTGTCATCCAAGTCACAAGCAAAAAACAAATCGGATATTGTTCTGCTCATATCTGCAAATGCTCCCTTCCCTCATCAAATCTAGTCTGGCAAAAATGTCCGTTACCATCTTACAGGATATCCGGCTGAGAGTAAACAGCATTTCATATCAATTTTTAAAATTCAAGTAATTTTCTCTGCCTTTAACAAAAATTTTTGAAAATACGCCGGTAATTCGCTGTCAAATTCCATGTATTCCCGGGTGGACGGATGGATAAATCCAAGTTTTTTTGCGTGCAGGCACTGTCCCTGCAATTCGGAAATACACTTTTTCGGACCGTAGACGTCATCTCCCGCAACCGGATGTCCCGCATATGCGCTGTGTACCCGAATTTGATGGGTACGCCCGGTTTCCAGCAGAAACTTCATATAGGTAAAACGCGGAAATCGCTGCAACACTTCATAATTGGTAACAGCCTCTCTGGGATTTTCCCCATTTACCGCTATTTTCTTCCGATCCGCCCGACTTCTGCCAAGCGGAACATTCCAAATACCTGAATCCTGTTTCACTACGCCATATACAACAGCCCGATATTCTCTGGTAAAGCTATGCGCCTGTATCTGCTCTGCTAAAAAAAGATGCGCCGCATCATTCTTTGCCACTGCCAGCAAGCCGCTTGTATTCTTATCAATACGATGCAGAATACCGGGGCGAATCTCTCCGTTAACCTGTGACAAATGTTCACCGCAATGATAAAGGAGCGCATTCACCAATGTATTTTCTTCATTGCCGGCTGCCGGATGCACAACCATTCCTTTGGGCTTATTGACCACCAGCAAATCATCATCCTCATAAACGATTTCCAAGGGAATATCCTGCGGAATCGGAACCGTCTGCTTCTGCTCCGGAACAACAACCGTCACGCGATCGCCGCATCGCAGCTTATAATTTTTACCGACTATAATATCGTTGCAGGTAACATTTCCGTTTTCCAGCAACTTCTGCACTGCAGAACGGGACAACTCGGGAACCAGCCGAACCAGAAAAAGATCGATCCGCGTTCCGGAATCCTCCTGCGCTGCGATAAATTCCATTCTATCGTTCATCATCATGCTCATGACCGCTTAATAACGTTTCCTTATCGGATTCCGGGAATTGCATATTTTCAATACTCTCCTCAGGGATGTCTTCAGATCTGTTTTCCGGGACAGATGTTTCGTCAGCTGATTTTATCTTTTTCTTTTCCCAAAGCTCGCTAAATAAAAGGTAACAAACGATCATAATGGTACCGATGACAACACAACAATCGGCAAAATTAAAAACGGCGAAATTAATGAGACGCACCTCAATATAATCAATAACAAAATGTCTGAAAATACGGTCAATCAAATTGCCGACTCCCCCGGCAATCACCAAGGCAACAGACCAAATCAGGAAATTGCTTTTCAGCTTCTTTGCAGCCAGCAGATAAATGCCTCCCAGTATTACCACAGAAGTAACACCAACCAAAATCCAACGCTGACCTTGAAATATTCCAAAGGCAGCTCCTTCGTTTTGAACATAAGTGAAATGCAAAACATCCTGAATCACCGGAATGGATTGCGAAACCATCATATTGGCATCAACAATAATTTTAATAAGCTGGTCTAAAACGATCAACACCAATGCTGTCGCTAATGCAATATAGGTCAATTCTTCATACCCCGTGTTTTCTTAAAATTTATTTTTCTAAAATAACAACACGATACGAATGCCGCCCTAAGCGACATTCGTACAAATTTTTACTATTTATTATTTTTTCCGAATTTCAATTCGCCGAATTTCGACTCAAAAGAGCTTTCCATATCTACCCGCTCCGATTTAAAGGAAACCCGCTGACTATTATTTACAAAAGGGATTTGCTGTGTTTTTGCATTATCTTCACTGATCACATGAAGCTGCTGCTTTGCAATCTGCTGTGTGTTTTCCAATTCCCGTTTTGCCTGTTCCACCGGATCAGCCTGCTCTTCGCTTTTAACAGGAGACTTCGGCTCTTCCGGCTCCTTTACAGGCTCCGGCTGAATCTGCTTTTGCTCGACAGGTTTCGGCTCCGGCTGTTCCTTCTTCGAAACGTCCTCTTTCACCTGTTCCTTTTCTTCTTCCGGCAAAGCAGTAATTAAATCAAGATGCGACTTATAAATGGACAGCAATCTTGTTTTAAAATTTGATACTTCTCTTTGCATTTTCAGCAGTGTCTGCTGCTCTTTTTCGGTTTGCATTTTAATACCGGTTACTGCTCTTGAAGCTTCCTTTTCCGCTTCTGAAAGCATTTTATCTGCTTTTTCCTGTGCGTCAGCCAACAGCTTTTCTGCTTTTTCTTTTGCTTCGGAAATCACGGTGTTGCCCAGACGCTGCGCGCCGAGCAAAGCTTCCTTCATGCTTTCTTCATCTTTCCGGTATTCATTTATTCTGTCCGCTAATATCTGAATTTTTTTCTCTAAAACAGCTTTTTCTTTATTAACGCTGTCAACATATTGGGCAACTTCCCTCAGATAGTCTTCCACTTCTTCCGTTTTATATCCGAACATTGCCGCTTTATCAAACTTTTTGTCTAAAATTTCTCTACTGTTCATGACAACTACCCCCATCTTTCTCCATCAAAAAAGAGGATTATTTAAATATATTTTTGAAGCACAATAAAATAGCGATCCTTTTTGGTTTTACGAATTTCTTCTGAAACTCGTGCCTTGCCAAAGCCTTTCACCGTTATGATATCACCGGTGCTTACAGACATACTGTTATTTTCACATATCTGATAATTCACCGAAACAATACCGCCCTTAATCAGCTCATTGGTCTTTTCTCTGCTTTTTCCCGTCAGCAAAGAAACGACACAATCAAGTCTCATAGAAGCAACTGTTCCGCTGATATCCAAAAACTTTTCTTCTGCAACCGGTTGTGCAGTAAGTCCCTGCTCTATCTTTACGCCGGTACGACCGATCTTTTGGATCTCCGATAAAACAAGCGGCGCCACTTTATCGGTGGTAAACAAACTACAAATTCCATCCGAAACCAAAATATCTCCGACTGCCTCCCGCTTGATCTGCAACGCCATCAAGGAACCTAAAAAATCCCGATGAGACAGCTTATCAACTGCGCGGTAGGTAATAGTGAAGGCGGCAATCGGAAAATACTCGCCGGAAGGCTCCATATACTCCGGAAAAACACCAAGCATCTGCCGCTTGGCACCTGGATATCCGCCCCAAAAACAACATCCGCAAACTGCATTTTTTTCCAAGTACCGACTAGCCGCAAACACTTGGCTCTCGTCTAAAAACGCAGTAAATTTCGGAACGCATTTTTGTGTGCACACATTTACCATATCCTGTATTTTGGCCAAGAAAATCTCACCCGTGCCCTCTGCACCGATCCGGTCAAATTTTCCCATATTAGAAATACACGCCGTTGCTTTCGAGCTCGTCCAGCAAATCTCCGACAATATCTACATTATACGGGGTAATGATGAAAGTACTCGCCGCCACCCGTTTAATCTGTCCGTTGTTGGCATATGCAACTCCGCTTAAGAAGTCAACCAAACGTCTCGCCACGTCTTTATTCGTAGATTCCAGATTAAGTACAACCGTTCTTTTATCATTCAAATGATCTGCAACCGAGCTTGCATCATCAAAGCGCTCCGGCTTTACCAATACAACCTGCAGCTGCGTCGTTGCATGGATATTGACTACCTTATTATTTTTCTTGCTGCCGGAAGCAACCGGCGCGTCATAGTTAAAGGGTTCCGCATCTATTTCTTCATCCTGGGCTTTTTCTTTTTTTTCAAATCCCATTTCATCCTCATATTCCTCATCAGCACCGATAAAACTTTTCATCTTATCAATTAAACTCATTTTTTTCTCCTCCTAAAAAATATTCATTAATATTTGACAATAGTCATTCGCATCCGCCGTTTACAAGATTATTTCCGCGGTCCGAATATTGCAGAACCTAACCGCACCAACGTAGAACCATGCTCAATAGCCAGCGGATAATCCCCCGACATACCAAGCGATAAAACATCCACCGGGGCAACACAGCAAAATTTTTCCTGTAATTGCCGAAACAACTCTTCCGCTTTTGCAAAATCCCGTTCCGGATATTCCACTGTCGGTATCGCCATCAATCCTCTGAAACGAAGATGTGACAGCTGCAGCACCCTTTCTGCCAAAGGAAGCACTTCTCCGGCAGGTGCTCCGCTTTTACTCGTTTCCTGCCCGATATTTACTTCCAATAAAACATCCATAATCCGGTCACGTTTTTCAGCCTGCCGATCAATTTCCTGTGCAAGCCGTAACGAATCGACCGATTGTATTAAACACACTTTATCGACAATCTGCCGTACCTTGTTGGTCTGAAGATGCCCGATAAAATGAATGTTTTCCTGCTTTAAAAGATAATCATCATACTTTTCTGTCAATTCCTGCGCTCGATTCTCCCCCAACATAGCAATTCCCTGCTGCACCGCAAAATTAATATATTTCGGGGCCACAGTTTTTGTCACTGCCATGACTGTAATGTCAGCTCTGTTCCTGCCGCTTTTTGCACAAGCTTCTCCTATTTGGTACTCTATTTTATGAAGTCGTTCGGCAATTGCAGAAAAAGCCTCCTGATCTTCCTGACTAACCAACTGGCTTTTGGTCATACAAATCCTTCCCTTTTATGACAACATCATCATATTGATGCACGTATTTATGATCGCCGTCATCTTCATGTATCTTACTGATAATATAGTCATCTGTTTCATACAGCTTGTCTATCTTTCTGAAATACAACTTCTGCCGTATTTTTTCATATACTCCGATTTCGTCATTTTCATATCGTACGGCTTTTTTCGGCACCTTGATTCCGGTAACCGAGGATTTGGCAATTTCCACATCCTCTATTCTCATTCTGGTAATATTATTATCCATCACATTGCAGCTAAGAACAATCGTATTCTGCTCCCGATCCTTATTAAAATCGACAGACTCAACTGTTGCTTCGTATTCAGTATCGCCATACGCATGAAAAATCAACCGCACGGAACCGCCTGCTTTTATTGAGGTAATGTCTGTTTTATTCACCAGCGCAACTAATTTCCATTCGAAGCTGTCAATTAATTTTCCGATATAAGTATCTTCGCCTTTGGTAGCGTCCATTTCCTTTTTCTGCGCAACCAATTGATTTAACGTATCTATCGATACCTTAGCCGCATCGTCGCATCGGAACTGATTTTCATATCCATCCACCGTTTGGGCAAAATATCCAGAATTCTCTGCCGTTACCGCAGTCGGCTTGCTTTGAATACTGTTTTGCAGCTCTTTCTGCTCCGCCCGTAATGAAGCAATCTTAGTATTATAGTCCGTTTTCTTCCCGATTACAATATGTTTTTTGCTGATTAACTCCTGTATATTTAGCTTGTAATCTTCCAATTCGTCCAGTGAGTTATTATTTAAATCACCCATCAACTGCAAATAAGTCTCGTTGAGCTGTGCAGTAATAGAATCCAAAGTAGCGCCAACCGTTGCACCTTTTCTTTGTGCTTCGGTCAGCACATCGATTTCCTTGGTAATACTTTCTATTTTGACCTGAGTCAGCATATCCTGTTCCGTGGCATATCGCATCGCAATGACCGAATTTTTAGACACCTTACTGCCGTTGGGAATCTGATAGCTAAGGACTCCCTGCTTTTTCTGATTAATCACGGTTTCATTCCGAATCACCAAACCGCTTGTCTGAATGCTGTTATTAATGGTGGTTTCAAAGACGGTCTCCGTTTCATAAGGAGAATAGAAAAAAGAAACAGCTTGGGTAATCACATACAGGATAATAAAGATAGAGAGCAAAACAGAAATGATTTTGATTATTTTAGAATTCACCCTGATAATCATTCCTTTCCTTCTCTTTACACATCCTATCTTGCCCTCAGCAAAATCTGCACGAAAGCAAAGCGTTCCCGCCGCTGTCAAAAAGCCGGCTTAAACACCTAATTTATTCAACGCTTTTCGTTTCTTCAGATGCTTTTTCCATCGCTTCAGACATAGAAATAGGGCGGGACGGAACAATGGTAGAAACAGCGTGCTTATAAACTAAATTCTGTTTTCCGTCACTATCCAGCACAATGGTAAAATTATCAAATCCCTGCACGATTCCCCGGAATTGAAAGCCATTGGTGAGAAAAATAGTTACCGGCATTTTCTCTTTCCTTGCTTGATTTAAAAAGATATCCTGCAAATTCAACGTTTTCACCTAATTGCACCCTTTCATATATCGTATTCCCAAAGCTGACATGTCACATAGCTTCTGTGTAACATTTCCCGAATATATGCCTGATAAAACATAAATTGACCGCATTTTACAGGCGCACATACTGCTTATTAATATAATATCACATTATATCATAGATTTCCAGATAAAATGTAAAATAATTTGCAAATCATTCAATAAAATTTAAAAGTAATGCAGCCTGTTCCGACACTTCTTCAAAATTTCGGCAGCAATCGACATAAATCCAATGGATATCCGGATTCCGCCGAAACCAAGTCAATTGCCTTTTTGCATACCGGCGTGTTTCCTGTTTGATTTTTTGAATTGCTTCTTCCAAACTTTCCTGCCCGTCAAAATAGTGCTGCAATTCTTTATATCCGATTGCCTGCCGCGCCGTTCCTAAGTTTTTGTTTGACAGTATTTCCTTTGCTTCTTCTAAAAGACCGTCGGCAAACATCCGGTCGACTCTCAAATTTATCCGATCATACAGCTTTTGCCGATCCTGAAAATCAAGTCCGATGATTATCGATTGATATCCGGTGGGTTCCAGTCTGCTGCGCCGCTGATGCTCGGTCATGGTAACGCCGGTTAATTTATAGACCTCGATAGCCCGAATAATACGGGGCAAATTGTTCAGATGCAGCCGTTGAGCCGACTCCGGATCAAACTGTCTAAGCTCCTCAAGAAGATATTCCGCTCCTCTTTCCGCCGCAAGCCACCCCAATTCTTTGCGCAACGCCTCATCTGTCTTGATTTCTGAAAATAAAATATTGTTCACTACTGAATCAATATAAAGCCCTGTTCCGCCCGCCAATATCGGCAAATGTCCCCGCTCATGAATTTCTTCTGCTTTTTGATGCGCCAACGCAGTATAATCCGCCACGCTGAACTTCTGCGACAGATCCAGGCAATCTATCAAATGATGCGGAACACCGCCCATCTCCGCCTCGGTCGGTTTTGCTGTCGCTATATTCATTTTTTTATAAATCTGCATCGAATCAGCAGAGATCACTTCGCCGTGAAACTGCTTTGCAAGCGAAACTGCAAGCGCCGTCTTTCCCGAAGCAGTCGGACCGACCACTACAAGCAGCGGAATTTTCTTTTCCATCCGAATGCTCCTTTTCTTACACAATACGATGAAATTTTTTCTCCAACTCGTACTTACTTGTCACAATAACGACCGGCCTGCCGTGAGGGCAATACCGAATGTTTTCATTTGTATATACTTCCCTGACAATCGCCAGCAATTCCTGATCGCTGCTGCTGTCATTTGCTTTTATTGCTGCTTTACAAGCAATGGAATGAAGCATATCATCAATCAGCTCGGGAGTAATATCCCTTTTGTTTTTCCTTAAATTACAGCCTAACTCATATAACACCTGCGTTGCGTCGCGGGTATCTAAAAATATCGGTATTTCCCGCACCTGCACGGTGCATTGCCCGAAATCTTCAATCTCAAACCCATACTTTCTGATTTCTTTTCGGCTGTTAATCAATGCGAAATAATCTTCTCTGGAAAAAGTCAATGTCAGCGGTGTGAGAAGCAGTTGTCCCTCAATTTCACCGCAGGAGGCTCTCAGCTTTTCATATAATATCCGTTCATGTGCGGCGTGCTTATCCACCATCACGAAATTATTATCAATCTCCGCCAAAATGTAGGTCTTGAACAATTCGCCGCAGAATCTGATCTTTCCGATTGTTTCCTTCTCTGACACAGCCTCTGATGCAGCAGGGGATTCTTCCGGCACATCGGGCACGACCTCCGACGGCGTTGATTCTGCGGCAGGTGTTTCCTCCCGAATGAGAACCGCCTTGCTTTCTTCATGAACATCCGCAGTTTCCGGTGGAGCCGCTGAAATTTTGCTTAAATCAAGATGGCGAAATTCAGATTGCTGTAGCACCTCAGGTTGCTTTTCAGCAGCATGATACTCGGGTATATTATGATCTGCTACATACGAAGCCGGTGAATCGGTTTCCAATTGAATACTATAATCGCCAATCCGCAAAGTGTCATTCTTGGGGCGCGAGGAAGCAAGAACGGTTTGCTCTCCTTGATATGAAGTTTCTTTCGCTTTCGTGATATAATCAAGGTGCGGCACAGAAGAAGATTTTTCGGACTGAAGCACAGTCTCGGTTGCAGTCTTTTCCTGCAGCAACTGCTGATTATATGAGGAAATTGCCGACTTCACTGCAAAAAAGACAGCGCCGTAAACCAGCTTTTCATTCATGAAACGAATTTCTGTTTTTGCCGGATGAACATTCACGTCAACAGCATTGTTAGGTACCTGCAGATAAAGCACGCAGGCAGGAAATTTCCCGACCATGATGGAATGCCGATACGCCTCCTCCAATGCGCCGGCACAGGTTCTGGATTTAATATATCGGTTGTTTACAAAAAAGTGCTGTGATTTTCGGTTTGCCTTACTCAAATCCGGAATACTGACAAATCCGCTGATTTGAACGCCCTGATATGTATAATCGACCGGCATCAACGTCCGCGCAAACTCTTTTCCGAATACAGCGTAAACGGCTGACAGGACATTCCCATCTCCCGGTGTATGAAGTTCTACCTTGCCTTCTTTAATAAACTTGATTGAAATCCGCGGATTGGACAAGGCAATCTTATCCACAATTCCCGATACTGCTCCCGCCTCGGAAATATCGCGTTTTAAAAATTTCAGTCTGGCAGGAACATTATAAAACAAATCCCGCACCACAATAGTGGTACCATCAGGACAGCCCGCCTCGGATAAGGAGATTTGTTCTCCCCCAGCCAATTCAATGCGGGTTCCAAACTGACTGTCCGGTGTTTTGGTCAGCATTTCCACCCTTGCCACCGCCGAAACAGATGCAAGCGCCTCTCCGCGAAAGCCGAGGGTTCCGATGCTGTCCAGATCATATTCATAGCGAACCTTGCTGGTAGCATGGCGCAAAAAGGCTGTCGGAACATCTTCATAGGCAATACCGCAGCCATTATCGGTAATTCGAATATATTTGATTCCGCCGTTTTTAATTTCTACTGTTACCGCAGTCGCTCCGGCATCAATGGAATTTTCTATCAGTTCTTTTACAATAGAAGCCGGCCGTTCAATTACTTCACCCGCTGCAATCAACTCGGCTACATGTTTCTCCAGAACATTAATTTTCGGCATAAAATCTCCTTTTCTTTCTATATATGCAAATTACAAAAGACTTTTTAGCTCATACAAAATATTCAGTGCTTCTATCGGCGTCAGCGTATTCAGATCTACCCGTTTCAGTTTTTCGGTTACGGCATGATTGGAAGCTGAAACAAAGTTCATCTGTACATTTTCTTCCGTCTCTTTGACCTTTTCCATCTGCTGTCGCTGAACCTGTTTTTCCCCGTCCAGTTCACTGAGAATCTCTTTAGCACGCTTGACAACCGCATTTGGCACGCCTGCCAATTTCGCCACCTCAATGCCGTAGCTCTCGTCAGCGCCGCCGCGAATAATCTTTCTCAGGAATGTAATATCATCGCCCCGCTTTTTTACTGCCACATTATAATTTTTGACGCCTTTTTTCTGCTCTTCCATTACCGTCAGTTCATGATAATGCGTTGCAAACAATGTTTTACATCCCAGCTTTTTTTGGTCTAAAATATACTCAATAACAGCGCGGGCAATGCTCATTCCGTCAAAGGTGGATGTTCCCCGCCCGATCTCATCTAAAATCACCAAGCTGTTTCGAGTTGCTTGGGTCAAAATCTGTGCCACCTCATTCATCTCCACCATAAATGTGGATTGTCCCGAGGTAAGATCATCTGATGCACCGACTCTGGTAAATATTTTATCCACAATGCTGATTGTGGCAGAGCGTGCCGGAACAAAACTTCCGATTTGCGCCATTAAGGTGATAATCGCCACCTGCCGCATATATGTGGATTTTCCCGCCATGTTCGGACCGGTAATGATCAGCAGTTTGTTGTCATTTAAATCCAGCTTTGTATCATTTGGTACAAACGGCACCGTCTTGAGCATCTGCTCCCCCACCGGATGCCGCCCGTCCACGATCTCCAGCTCGCCGTTCAAGGTTACCGTCGGGCAAACATAGTTGTTCATCACTGCAACATTCGCCAGAGAACAGAGCACGTCCAATTGTGCAATGCAGCTTGCCGTATCCTGAATAACGCTTAAACGGGAAGCAACAAACCGCCGCACTTCATCATAGATATCGGCCTCTAACGCCAGTATTTTTTCATTGGCATACAAAACCTTGCCTTCCAGCTCTTTCAGTTCCTCGGTAATATACCGTTCGCAGTTTGCCAATGTCTGTTTTCGTATATATCGCTCAGGGACCAAATCCAAAAAAGATTTGGTGACCTCTATGTAATAGCCGAAAACCCGGTTGTAACTTACTTTTAAATTCTTGATACCGGTTTCGTTTTTTTCTTTTTCTTCAATTTGAGTAATGTATCCTTTGGCATTCACACAAATATCCCGAATTTCATCCAGCTCGGCGTTAAAGCCTTTGCGGATATACCCCCCGTCCTTCATCATAACCGGCGGATCATCTACAATCGCCGATTCGATCAAATTGCGGATTTCCTGCATGGTGTCAATACCGTCATGCAATTCTTTCAACAGCGAGGACTGAAAATTCCCACTGATTTCTTTGATCTTGGGAAGCGCCGCTATCGTATAGGAAAGCGCCTTTAGTTCTCTGGGATTCACCGAGCCGTAAATAACTTTCGTCATCAATCGCTGCAAATCATAAACATCAGACAACTGTTCGGTCAGCTCATCCCGCCGGATACTCTGTTCGGTCAGCTCGGTAACCGCATTCTGCCGTTTTGTAATAACTGCAAGATTGACCAGCGGCTGCTCTACATATTTGCGAATCAGCCGTTTTCCCATTGCGGTTTTGGTTTTGTCCAGCACCCACAGCAAAGAACCGCGCTTTTCTTTATTCCGCATGGTTTCGGTCAACTCAAGATTTCTTCTTGCCGTCATGTCCACCGTCATATACTGACTGTCCTGATATACCGAGTAACGAATCAGCCGCTGCGCACCGTCCATCTGCGTTTCCTTGACATAGGACAACAACCCGATCAGGCTGTAAACGGCAAGAGGCTTGTCAGACAAACCCATTGCTTCCAAAGAAGGTTCGCCGAATTGCGCGGGAATCATCTGCCCGGCGGATGTCAAATCGTATTTATTATCTGCCAGCAGTTCTGCAACACATCTTAATTTGTCTTTAATAAAAGCCGTGGCTTTTTGCAGCGGCACAAAAGCGCTGTTATACAGAATTTCGGACGGAGAAAATTTTGACAGTTCATTAATCACTTCAACATCTGATTCTGTCGTTTTTACTTCGGTCAAAAACACATCGCCGGTGGAAATGTCGGCAAAGCTGGCGCCAAACCCATCTTCCCCGACATAAACACTGGCGATAAAATTATTCTTTGTTTCGTCCAACATCGTTCCTTCGGTCAGGGTTCCCGGCGTAATCACCCGGATAACATCGCGCTTCACCAAGCCCTTTGCCATAGCAGGATTTTCCATCTGCTCGCAAATAGCTACTTTATAGCCCTTTTCAATCAGACGATTGATATAAGTTTCGCTGCTGTGATGCGGAATACCACACATCGGCGCCCGTTCTTCCAAACCGCAGTCCTTGCCGGTCAGCGTAAGTTCCAGCTCTTTTGACACCAAAATAGCATCATCAAAAAACATTTCATAAAAATCTCCCAGCCGGAAAAACAAAATCTGATCCTTATGCTGTTCTTTGATATTCATATATTGCTGCATCATCTGTGACAAGCCAGCCAAAACAATCCCCCCAAAAACGATTTGTTGCCCTTTCTTTAGTGACAGCCGGAACAACTGGAACAACTGCCGGAACAACCCGATTCCTGCTTGCTCGGACAAGTTTCCGGATCAGCACCGTTGACGCTGTGCATCAAAATAGTACTAACCTGATTCATTAAATCATCCATTGCGTTTTTCGCATCATTATAAGCCGCCATGTTTTCGTTTGTCAGAATTTTATTGTAAATTTCTTTCAATTCACTGTCGAGCTTGCGCATCTCATCTTCATCATGCTTCTGATTGTCGTTAATCTGGTTATTGATCGCTATTCTCTTCAGATTAAACTGTCCGATTAAATCCTGCAGTTGCTCATCTTCATCGTTGTTTTTCTTAGCAGCATTCAAATTTGCATAAATTTCTGATTTCTGAATTTCCTTACCCATTTCTCTTGCCATTTTGATAATATCCACTTTTTTATCCTCCGATTTATTTTATTTATATATACACTAAGTATATTTCTTTATTATACGTCAAGTTCTCCTATTACTGCCCACCGCAGCGCTTTTGTAATCCGTACTGGTACAAAACTGCCTATCAACTGCTTGTCCCCTTGAAAATCAACAATAACGCTCTGCTCTGTTCGTCCGGTCAGATAACCTTCTCCGCTTTTTCCTTCGCCATCTACTAATACCCGGCAGGTTGTACCGACAAGTTTATCATATATTTCCTGACCGATGACTTCCTGCACCGACAGCAATTCCCGAAAACGACGGGATTTTTCCTGCTCCGGCGTCAGATCCTCCATAGCAGCCGCCTTGGTGCCGACTCGCTTAGAATAAATAAAAGTGTAAAGAAAATGATAACGTACCTCTCGAATCAGATCCAGAGTCGCCTGAAAGTCCTCTTCTGTTTCGTTCGGGAATCCGACGATAATATCACTGGTAAACGAGATATCCGGAATTTTCTTCCTGGCATATGCAATCAGTTTTCGATAATCTTCCACATGATAATGCCGATTCATCAAATCAAGGATTCTGTCACTTCCGCTTTGTACCGGCAAATGCAGATGTTTACATACTTTTTCACACTCTGCAATGGTGTCAATCAATTCAGGAGTTGCATCCTTCGGATGAGAGGTCATGAAACGGAGAATAAAATCTCCGTCTAAATCATTTAACATTCTCAACAGTTTGGAAAAGTTGATATTCTCCTCTAAACCTTTTCCATAGGAATTGACATTCTGCCCGAGCAGCGTAATCTCTTTATATCCATCCGCAATCAGCTGTTTTGCCTCAGCGATGATATCGGCAGGATGGCGGCTTCGCTCCCTGCCGCGTACATACGGCACAACACAATAGGTGCAAAAATTATTGCAACCGTACATAATCGGCAGCCATGCCTTAATTCCGTCTGTCCGAACGACCGGAATATCCTCGGCAATCACGCCGTCGCTGTTTTCAATATCAAATACCCGTTTATGATCGGTAAGCGTCCGATACAGCAACTCCGGCAATTTATGCAGTACATGGGTACCGAATACCAAGTCCACATAAGGATAGCTTTTCCGGATCTTTTCCGCAATATGCGGCTGCTGCGTCATACAACCGCACAAACCGATAATCATATCTTTCCTTGCACGCTTACAGTGTACCAACTGTCCGACATTCCCGAACACTTTGTCTTCCGCATTCTCCCGCACGGCGCAGGTATTATAGATCACCAAGTCAGCATCCTGGGGCGTATTGCAAAAGCCGTATCCCATCACCGCCAGCATGCCCTTAATTTTTTCACCGTCATTGACATTTTGCTGACACCCGTAGGTATGCAGATGCGCCATCGGCATACGATCAGGATACCGTTTGGATAAAATTTCGGACACCCTGCGGCTATATTCACGCTGTTCCTGCTTTTCACTATCTGAAACAAATATTTCTTTCCGCTCGCTCAAAAAACAATCCTCCGCCATCTAAAACTGCTGTACTATGATAAAAAGTCAAAAATCACTATTAAAGTATATTATAGCAGTTTTCCGTTTTATATTCAAGCGTTCCGTAAAAATATTACCGCCAAACTTGACACAACTTTGTATTGCAGATCCTTCCTACTATCCTGATATTTCTTAAACGTTTACAAATAATAATAGAAAGCAAAGCGCCGACACTTTAATATTACAACAATAAATTGCGTTGCATTGTAACGCTGCCATCCTGTGACAGTCATTAAAACCTTGTTTTGGTGCTATAATAACCTTGAAAATACATGAGTATTCTCAAGAACATTGTTAAGCCGCTTTACTTCGTTACGTGAAATGTTTGCATAATAACAAATTGTTCACATATTAATATTTGATTTTTCATAAAATACAGATACAATAATAAATGTTAGCACTCGAACACTATGAGTGCTAACATTTAACACAACTATATTACAGGAGGAATCTAATATGAATATCAAACCTTTAGCAGACCGCGTAGTCATTAAAATGGTGGAAGCGGAAGAAACAACCAAAAGCGGTATTATCCTGGCAGGCAGCGCCAAAGAAAAGCCCCAGGTCGCAGAAGTTGTAGCAGTCGGACCGGGCGGCATTGTCGACGGAAAAGAAATCAAAATGGAGCTTGCAGTCGGCAACAAAGTACTGATCAGCAAATATGCCGGTACTGAAGTAAAGATTGACGGTGTTGACTATACCATTCTTCGCCAGTCTGATGTATTAGCTATTGTAGAATAACGATATCATCCATAAATTATATCTTAATTATTTCATTTGAAGAGGAGATTATATCATGGCAAAACAAATTATTTATGGCGAAGAGGCCAGAAAAGCATTACAATCCGGTATTGATCAACTTGCAGATACCGTAAAAATTACAATGGGTCCCAAGGGTAGAAATGTTGTTTTGGATAAAAAATTTGGCGCTCCGTTGATCACCAACGACGGCGTTACCATTGCAAAAGAAATCGAATTAGAAGATGCTTTTGAAAACATGGGCGCTCAACTGGTAAAAGAAGTAGCTACCAAAACCAATGATGCTGCCGGTGACGGCACAACCACCGCTACTTTGCTTGCACAGGCTTTGGTTCGCGAAGGAATGAAAAACGTTGCTGCCGGTGCAAATCCGATGGTTGTGAAAAAAGGTATCAGCAAAGCTGTCGATGCCGCTGTTGACGCAATTATCAAAAATTCCAAAATGGTTTCCGGCTCTGCTGACATTGCCAGAGTTGCAACCGTTTCTTCCGGAGATGAAACAGTTGGTCAGTTAATTGCCGAGGCAATGGAAAAAGTTTCTGCAGACGGCGTTATCACCATTGAGGAATCCAAAACTGCTGAAACTTACAGCGAAGTAGTAGAAGGCATGCAGTTTGACCGCGGATATATCACTCCTTATATGGTAACCGATACCGATAAGATGGAAGCGATTATTGATGACGCTTATCTGTTAATCACTGATAAGAAAATTTCTGTTATCCAGGATATTCTGCCTTTATTGGAACAGATTGTACAATCCGGTAAAAAACTGGTTATCATCGCAGAGGATATCGAAGGAGAAGCTCTCTCTACTTTGATTGTTAATAAACTGCGCGGCACCTTTACCTGTGTTGCTGTAAAAGCTCCCGGTTTCGGTGACAGAAGAAAAGAAATGCTCCAGGATATCGCTATTTTGACCGGCGGTCAGGTAATCAGCGATGAGCTGGGATTAGATTTGAAAGAGACCACAATCGAACAGCTCGGTCGTGCAAAACAGGTAAAAGTTCAGAAAGAGAACACCATCATTGTGGACGGCGCAGGTGATAAAAACGAGATTAAAAACAGAATTTCGCAAATCAGAACGCAGATTGAAACAACCACCTCTGACTTTGACCGTGAGAAATTGCAGGAACGCCTTGCTAAGTTGAGCGGCGGCGTTGCAGTCATCAAAGTCGGTGCTGCTACCGAAGTAGAAATGAAAGAGAAAAAGCTCCGCATTGAAGATGCTTTATCTGCAACCAAAGCGGCTGTTGAAGAAGGTATCGTAGCAGGCGGCGGCACTGCTCCGCTGGATGCTTACAATGATGTAAAAGCATTGGCGGACAGCTTAAGCGGCGATGAAAAGACCGGTGCATATATCGTACTCAAAGCATTGGAAGAACCGATCCGTCAGATTGCTAAAAATGCCGGCGTAGAAGGCTCTGTTATCATTGATAAGATTCGCTGCGCAGGCAAAGTCGGCTATGGCTATGATGCTTATACAGAAACCTATGTAGATATGATTTCTGCCGGTATCGTTGACCCGACCAAGGTTACTCGCTCTGCTTTACAAAACGCTGCATCTGTTGCAGCAATGGTGCTGACCACCGAAAGTCTTGTAGCAGACAAGAAAGAAGAAAATCCTGCTCCGGCAATGCCGGCTGCCGGCGGAATGGGCGGCATGTATTAATCTCACACCGCTCAGTCCAATCTGCTGTAAGAATTTCATCCAAAAAAGATTGAAACCTGCTGAAAAAATATTTTTCAGCAGGTTTTTTCTAATGAAAGCAAGTATTTTTCTTTTACAATGGAACTGTATGATTTATGTTTTTTCGAGAAAAATAAGTACAACCCCCTATTTTCACCTATACTATCTATTTTTCAAAAAAATCCAATTTTTTTGAAATTCTGTATTGACAAATCTATTCCTATTTGATATAATAATATCCGTCACAGAAAAGATAAATTGAATAACGTGAAATGCGGGTGTAGTTCAATGGTAGAATTCCAGCCTTCCAAGCTGGTCGCGTGGGTTCGATTCCCATCACCCGCTCCATTTTTATGTTAGCGTATTTTATACGCGCCCATAGCTCAGCTGGATAGAGCAACTGCCTTCTAAGCAGTAGGCCGCAGGTTCGAGTCCTGCTGGGCGCACCAATATATGGTGGGTATAGCTCAGTTGGTTAGAGCGCCAGATTGTGGCTCTGGAGGTCGTGGGTTCGACTCTCACTATCCACCCCATTTTCTTTTTTTATATTGGGTTGTAGCCAAGTGGTAAGGCAACGGACTTTGACTCCGTCATTCCGATGGTTCGAATCCATCCAGCCCAACCATTTCGTATAAAAATACTGTGGCTGCAAGCACCGGTATTTTTTATATTGGGGTGTCGCCAAGCGGTAAGGCAACGGAC
>JABLTO010019329.1_pt1 | contig 91440 bp, 66 predicted proteins | sample 7160091 | NCBI WGS metagenome assembly JABLTO01 (sample SAMN14651225, study PRJNA627086) | human gut metagenome | isolation source: feces | host: Homo sapiens | reverse complement strand
ACGATGGTATTTGGGGCGACGAGAGATGACCTTGTGATTTATGTTCCGCAAAGCAAAAAAGCAGAATACGAAAAAATACTGCGGAGTACAAATGGATTGGATTTTCATGCGAAAATCGTGGGAAAGAAATGGTAGAAGACGTATTTTCTGTGTGCTGACAAAAATATCATGGCTTTTTGGGAAAAACTATGGTAAACTGTAAAATATAGCGACAAAATGAAAATATTTGCAGTGGAGGATTTTGCAGAATATGGAAGACAGAATACCTGTATATATTATTGGACATAAAAATCCGGATACCGACTCGATCTGTTCGGCGATCGCGTATGCGGATCTGAAAAATAAAGTACATGGCGGCGGTTATTATGCAGCGCGTGCGGGGCAGATCAATCAGGAGACCCAGTATGTGCTCAAGTTTTTCCAGACGCCGGCACCGCAGTACATTGAAGATGTTATGACAGAAGTGAGTGACATCGAGATCCGGAAGACGAAGGGTGTGTCAGGAAAAATTTCATTGAAAAAGGCATGGAATATGATGCGCGAGCTGGATGTAGTGACACTTCCGATCACGTCGGAGAAGGATGAACTGCTTGGTTTGATCACGATTGGAGATATTGCGACCGCGTACATGGACGTGTATGACAATTGTATCCTGTCCACGGCAGGAACTTCCTACAAAAATATATTGGAGACACTGGAGGCGACAATGGTCGTCGGGGATGAAGATGCAACCTATAAAAAGGGCGAGGTAATCATTGCGGCAGCGAATCCGGATGTCATGGAAGACTATATTCACGAAGGGGATATGGTAATTTTAGGAAACCGTTACGAATCTCAATTATGTGCGATTGAGATGGGAGCAGACTGTATTATTGTGTGTATGGATGCGAAAGTATCGCGGACAATTCAGAAAATGGCACAGGAGCACAACTGCAATATTATTGTAACCCCATATGATACCTTTACGGCGGCGCGTATGATCAATCAGAGTATGCCGATTGAATATTTCATGAAGAGAAATGATCTGACGACATTCCATCTTGCGGATAAGACGGAAGATATCAAAGGCGTCATGGGTAAAAAACGCCACCGCGATTTTCCGATTTTGGATGAAAATGACCGTTACGTGGGTATGATCTCCCGCCGAAATTTGTTGAATCTTCGCAAAAAACAATTGATTCTGGTCGATCATAACGAAGTTTCGCAGACCGTGGATGGCATCGAATTTGCACATATATTGGAAATCATTGACCACCACCGCATCGGTACATTGGAGACGCTGGAGCCGGTTCTTTTTCGCAACCAGCCTCTGGGGTGTACTGCGACGATCATTTATCAGATGTATCAGGAACATGGGGTTGAAATCCCGAAAAATATCGCAGGACTTTTGATGGCAGCGATCATTTCCGATACGTTGATGTTTCGTTCGCCGACTTGTACTCCGGTAGATCAGAAGGCGGCGGAAGACCTGTCGGAAATCTGCGGTGTTGAGATTGAGGAGTTTGCGGTAGATATGTTTGGGGCAGGAAGTGATCTGAGTTCCAAAGAACCGAAGGAAATTTTCAATCAGGATCTCAAACGGTTTGAAGTGGGCGATATTGAATTTGTCGTCAGCCAGATCAATTCGATGAACAGCATTGAGCTTCAGGAAATCAAGGAAAAAATTGTGCCGTATCTGGAAGAAGTGTTTGAAGGACTGGGTGTGTCGATGGCATTTGTGATGCTTACAAATATTGTAAAAGAAAGTACGGAGCTTTTGTGCTTTGGTGAGAAATCCAAAGATGTTGTCAAGGAGGCGTTTCAGCTTTCCGGCGACATGAAACGTATTATTTTAAAAGGCCTGGTTTCAAGAAAGAAACAATTGATCCCAAGTCTGGTATCTATTTTACAACAGTAAGGAAGGAGGATTTTTATGATTGAAATGAGAAGAGAAAAGCGCTGGCCGATCGAGTTGCAGTTAGAGATCAGCAGTCTGTTCAAGCAGGATAATGTGAAAGTGGAGAATATCAATGCGCCGATTGAAGTGTTTGATGTATCCAAAGCAGGAATTGGATTCCGTACCAAAAGTGTGCTGCCGATCGGTTACTATTTTAATGCCAGATTGGTGCTCGGAGACCCAGGAACGCTGAATTGCGTGGTTCGTATCATTCGCCAGCAGCAAGATGGCGACGAGCATATCTACGGTTGCGAGATTGTCGGAACAGCATCGATTATGGACTATTTGTTTAATGATTATGCGGCAAGTTTGAGTCAGTAAATATTTATAGTTAATTAATAGAATATTAGTTAAATTATACCTCTCATTCTGTTACTATAAGTATAGTATTATATGGTAGCGGAATGAGAGGTTTTTTTCTATTTATTTTGAAAGGAGCGGTTTCGTATGAAGAAAACGACAGATTGGGCAGGCTTTGTTGATATCAATGCAGTAAAGAGTGGACAGGAATCTGTTTTGAAGATGGAGGCATATCCGGAAGAGGCAGATGCATTGTACCTTGTTACGAGAGATCCGATGAACGCGAGGCAGAGCACGGAGCATTTTATAAGAAATTGATGCAGACATATGTCGACATCAATAAAGCGGCGCAGGCGAAAGGAGAGACAGGTCCGATCACGAGTTTGTCCATTTGGGGCTTGTTTGATGCACCGTATCTGGCAGAGACCGATTACAGTTACCAGATGAATGGTCCATACTGCGGATTATTTACCGAACTGTATCAGCCGAAGGAAGCCTTCAAAGAAGTGTACAAAGTGTTTTCGGGAGAATAATGAAAAAGTTCCAAACTGTTACATAAAAAATATAAGACCATATCGTGGAAAATATTATTTTCTGTGGTATGGTCTTTTTTGATGGATAAATTTGAATACCACAAGAATAGAAAGTGTGGTGGGTGTTTGCCGTTGATTGTATAGAAGAGAAAAGTGAAAAAAACGGAAAAAAATTTGAACATTCATAAGATATAATGGGAAAAAATCAATTAATTAAGGAGGAATCTATTATGAGAAAGATTGTAGTGAGTGTATTATGTTTGGCGTTAATTGTGTCCAGCTTGGCATTTTCCGGTTCGAAAGTGCAGGCAAAAACATATGGACCAGAAGAGTTTGGTCTTGGATTTAATGTAGAGGAGTATGTCGGAATTAAATTCCAAAAAATTACGAAAAATTATGTCCTTTACAAAAAAATCAAATTTAATGGTAACGACGGATATAAATATGTTTCAAACAAAGTATACAAAAAGAAATATAGCAAAAAAATCAAGATGTATACATTAAAGAATGGATATCCTTGTACCTGGAAATTCATGTGCCAAGGTTTTACTTATCAGAATCTGAAAAACAAACGTACAGATCATGCACATACAAAACCAAAAAATGTTGAGTGGATTATTCGAGGCAATAATATGCTTCAATACTATACACCGTGATGAAAGGAGAAGCGAGGAAAATGAAAAAATTAGTCGTTGTTTTGGGATTATGTGTGTTTTGTATACTGGCTGGTGTAGTGACGAGCGCAAATACACCGGAAATAAGTGCACAGACGGCCTATCAAAAATTAATGAACAAATACAAGAAATCGGGCTTTCAGATGTATGTAAAATACGATGCAGAAGATTTTGGAGCCTATGCGGAAGCGGGGTATCCATTGCTTTTGTCTGCGCAAAAGATTAGAGATGGACGTATTAAATACATGGATCTTAATGGAGACAGGAAAAAAGAATGCATACTTGTAACGGAAGATTATATTAATTTATTTACCATGAAAGGAAATAAAGTCAAATATCTTGGTGGCATCCATATCAGTTATATGGATGGTGTGACCCATAAAGGGAAAGCCAAAGAGTTTACCTTTTTCCGATATGGTGGAAAAATGTTTCATTATTATACTTTCCGCATTAAAAATGCAATCGTAACAAAGGTTTGTACGTTTGGCGACCAGGTTTTGAATTATTCGAATGGCGATCCATACCACGAATACTATTACAATGATAAACGTACGTCGACCAAGAAATATAAATCTACTTATCGGAAATATGCAACAGGTGGGAAAGAGTTGAGTTTAAATTATTAGGAGGTATTGCCATGAAAACAAGAAAAAACAGGAGTAAATGGATAGCAAGATTTCTTGTTATTGTGATGCTGGTGACCTGTCTGCCGGTGTACCAGGGAAGAGAAGCAAAGGCGGGAAATTATAAACCTGCTATGTGGTTTATGGATGATATGAATATTACACAAGTTCCTGGTGGTGACTATTCACATAGAGGAACGGAAAATTTTGATGTTGCAGGAGTAAATAATCGAAATATTAAGGCTCCATTTGAAGCTAAAATTGTTGCTATATTTAAAAAAACAAAATTTGAAGCTAATACAGTTGTAATTCAAAGTGTAAATCCTGTTCAATATGCTAATGGATATGTTGATTATATGTCAATGGCTTTTGGACATGATAATGATATAAGTGATTGTTATGTTGGACGGCATTTGAATCAAGGTGAAGTTTTTTATCAAAATGGGAATTATGGAAATGCTACAGGAATTCATACACATGCAGTGTGCATAAAAGGAAAATATACCGATCATCCGGGATGGATAAAGGTGTCTACTGGTAATTATACTTTTAGAGATGGATTAAATCCTAAAGATTGTTTGTTCCTGTATTCAAATACAAGAGTTTATAATAATAAATCGATGAGTTTTAGAACATATGGAGGTTCTTCCAACCCTCAACCCGTAGCCAATGCATCCATCAAGGCGACCTCATGTGATAAATACGATAACAGCCTTACACCTCGTGCCAATATTTACAATCCTGGCAAGCAGCGCATTACTACGGTTGGAATACAGATAAAAGATGGGAATAATGTAATCGCCAGCAAAGAAGAAATGGTTGTAAAGAAGGCAGAGTATTGGGCAAGTGTACCGGTATGGTTTGAGTGTATAAAAGAATGTGGAGTACAGTTGCGGCCTGGGCATGTATATAGCTGGCAGATTTATGCGAATGTCGGTGGACGGATGGTATATACTGGATGGATTAATGACCGTACAACGGGAACGGAAAAACCGAATGCACCAGCATTTAATACGGCAAAGACACATTATGCGGTAGGCGATGCGGTTACTGTATCGTGGGGAGCCGATAGCTGTGCTACGGGAGGTTATTCTCTTACCCTTAAGCAAACGAAGGGAGGAACGTATAGTCAGACCTTAACAACAAATTCAGCAAACGCAACATCATTAGCATTTACACTTCCAAGTGAAGGAGAATATAAGATAACCGGATTTGCAAGAGGAAGCGTTAATAGTGATACAGCGACTTTAAATAAAACAATTGTGGCACATAATCCGAGTAAAGTACGGTTTGTAGAATATGATAAAGATGGCAAAGAAAATCTTCTTTGTGAACAGACTGTGAGATACGGTTATTCAGCGACTGCACCGATGGAAATATCACGAAAAGGCCATACATTTATCGGATGGAAGGGCGAATACAGTAATGTGACGTCTGATCGGACGATTGAGGCACAGTTTAAGAGAAATACTTATAAGATTACATTTTGTGATAAAGATGGAAAAGCATTAAAGACAGAATCTGTTTTATTTGAGGATAATGCAACAGCGCCAGAGCCGCCAGAGGCAGAAAAAGGATATGTATTTGCCGGCTGGGATTCTGAAGATTATATTAATGTACAGGGAAATGCAACGATCAAGGCTACCTATGTATGGGCAAATGAAGACCTTCCGGTTGTAATTACGTTAAATAAATGTGAGTTTAAAGATGATGGATATATCATTAATTATGATATTAAAAATAATCCAAATAAGCGAACGAAGGGTCGTGCTCTCGTTTCTTTGAAGACTTCACAAGGAAAATTATTGGATTCTACAGAGTCCAAAGCTTTTTCACTTGGGAAGGGAGAAGAAAAGAAAGGGTTAGAAATATATATCCCATATGAAGGAACTGCAACGAAAGCGGATTTGTATATTATCAATGGTTTTTCTAAAGGAATTCCTATTTCGGAGGTAGCTTCGGTAGAAGTAGAGCGAAATTGGAGTGAATGGAGCGAAGAAAAACCAGATGAAAATAATGAAATTGAATCTAGAACGGAATATCGACATAAGGATTTGGAAACCACAACTACGCGAACAAATTCTAATGCAGGATGGAATTTAGATAAAACGGTTTTAGATAGTAATTGGAACTATGGCGGATGGAGTGGCTGGTCTAGAAATTCATTTGGTGCGTATACAAATACAACTTCAAAGCGAGAAGTGCAGACTCAAAGTGTTCAGGATTCGGGAGCTTATACACTGTATAATTGGTATTACTATAGATACTATAATTCATCAGCTAGAACATATTATTATACTTATTCGTCTAGTATGGGAGGAACAAGATATGATTGGCAGACAACATACGCACTTCCATACTATAAGACATACTCCGGTCATGCTGCATACAGGGTTTCTGGAGGAAAGAATTTTGCTTCTGAACTTTGGTTCCTGGCATCTACACAAAATGTTCCGGCAAGTTATCATACGGAATGGCGTTATCGTGATGCGACAAAAGGATATACATATTATTGGTCACGCTGGAAGGATTGGAGTTCATGGAGTACAACAGAAGCAAAAGAGAGCGATACGAGTAAAGTAGAAACGAGAACTACATATCGATATCGTGCAAAGATGGAAGATATTGAAGATAATACCGGTAAAAAGTATCAGGTTAGTGGAAAGTTAGATAAGGAACTAGCTGGTAAGCAGGCAACTTTGCTTGTTTACAAAAATGATGAACCATCGGATTCAAATAATGAATATGTAGGTCAGGTGGCCATTGGGGAAGATGGAAGTTATGCTTATGAATTTATCCCGCGTCAGGTTATTAGTGCTAAGACAGGAGATTATACAGTAGCACTGGCAATCGAAGGGGCAGAAAATCCAGTTTTTCTTGAAAAAATTGTGGCACCAAAACCAATGTATACCGTTACATTTAAAGATGATGATGGAAATATAATTGATACACAAAAAGTAACCGAAGGAAGCAGTGCAACATCTCCGAAAGTACCAGACAAAGAATATTATAGTTTTATTGGCTGGGATTATGGATTTACTAATGTAAAAGACGATATGGAGATTACGGCTCGCTATACAAAAAATAAGTACAGTGTAGCTTATGTAAACTGGGAGACAAAAGAGGCAGAAACAAAAGTATTTTCCTATGGAGATGCGTTAGAATATCCAGATGAGGCAAAGATTGAAGGATATGACTTTACCGGATGGACTACGTTAGATGGGAAAAAAGTTACAGAAGTTACAGATAACCTTGTGCTGATGGCAAATTATAAAATTCAGACATATACAATTAACTTTTATGATAAAGATGAAAAATTGATTGATTCACAAAAAGTTGAATATGGAAAAGATGCAATAGAGCCTGAACATGAAGACGTAGAAAAGATGAATTTCAAAGGATGGAATACTTATGGATTTATTCAAGCTAAGTCAGATTTGGATGTATATCCAGTGTATGTATGGCAAGAAACAACAGAAAATCCTACTTGTGATACTAAATCAGGTGTGTTTACGGAAGAAAAGAAGATTCATTTGCAAGCGGAAGACGGAGCAACCATTTATTATACAACAGATGGAAGTACGCCAAACGAATTTAGCCAGAAATATGAAAACGAGTTGATAATTTCTACCAATACTTATTTGCAGTTTGTAGCTATTTCATCTCAGAAGAACATAAGCGAAGTTCAAGCAGTATCTTTCCTTGTAGCATCTGGAGAAGATGATGACGGTGCATTGGTAGTAAAGAAAGAGAAATACAAATTGGATCGTGGCTCAGAAGCAAAGATAACTTATTTCTTAAGTCATGAAAATCCAGATATTGGTGTTAATTTCTATAGTCTGGATGAAAATATTGCAACCGTTGATGAAGATGGAACAGTACATGCTAACAATGTTGGAACGACACAAATCTTTGTAAGTACAAAAGATAATAAGTATGCGGATTATTGCGAAATTGAAGTATCTACTACTGACATTGATGTACAGACAATCGTTTTGAATAAGACGGCAGTTGCGGGCATAGCGGATGAAACAATTCAGATGGAAGCAACCGTATATCCGGAAAATGCGACAGAGAAAGACGTAGATTGGTATACAGATGATAGAAGTATTGCCACAGTAAATGAAAAAGGAGAATTAAAAATCCTTAAAAAGGGTACGACAAAACTTCGAGCATATTCAAAGAGTGGTAGTTGTATTGCTGAATGCGATGTCAAAGGTGTGAGCGAATTTGATGAAAATAAACTTCAAATATCCTCTCCGTATCTTTTCTTAAATGAAAAGGAACAGGATAGGTTATATACCTATTATGATGATGCCGACGTTTCCTGTAAATGGGAAAGTATGAATGAGGATGTTGTAACTGTTGATGATACAGGATTGGTTACAGCGAAAAAAGAAGGTTATTCCATTATCGTGGCGACTGCTGAAGATGATACACAAGTTACTTGTATGGCGATTGTAAGCAAAGAAAAAACGGCAGAACCGGAAACGCCATCTGTGGAAACTCCAGATTCTTCAGCAACACCAAAGCCGACTTCAACACCGAATTCGACAGAAGTACCAAAACCGACGGCGACACCGAATTCGACGGAAGCACCAAAGCCGACTGCGACACCGAATGTACCAGCACAGACCAAAGAACCGGAAACACCAAGACAGACACAGGCACCGAATACATCTACAGATAAACCAGCAGACAGCAATAATACCAATACAACTACTGGTGTAAACAACAACAGTACCGGAAGTATCAATATTTCCAATGGTTCTTATGGAAATGCAGATAATACAATAACTGTTCCAATGATAAAAACGTGCAAAATCACACATAAAGGCAAAGGAAAAGTTAAGGTTATCTGGAAAAAGGTAACTGGTGCAGCTGGATACCAAGTTCAATATTCTTTGAACAAAAGGATGAGAGCAGCAAAACAGAAAAAATGTAAAGCGGCTAGTTTGACAATTAAGAAGCTGAAAAAGAAAAAGACGTATTATGTGCGTGTCCGCGCGTATAAGATGGTCAATGGCAGAAAAGTGTATGGTAAATGGAGTGGCGTAAAGAAAGTTAAGATAAAGAAATAGAAGCTCGATGACCTCATTGAAACTATCATGAAGATGACCGCCAAATGGATTCAGGTGAATCTGTTTGGCGGTTGTTTTGTGATTTGTTTGTTATACCCGCCAAAAGGACTTGAAAGTGAAAAAAATGGAAAAAAAATTGAACATAAGGGGTGTATAATGTCACTAAAAAAACTAGTTCAAAAATAAGGAGGAAAAATTATGAACAAAAAGATTCGTCGTTGTCTGAGTCTGTTGCTAGTAGCAGCGATGGTTGTTACCGGACTTGATTTTGTTCCGGCAAAGGCAGCGGAAACTACGTATACGAGTGGTGATTATACGTACACATTAAATGGTGATGATGAGGCTACTATCACCAAATATGACGGAAGTGCCTTGTATGTGGCAATTCCAAGTACATTGGATGGAAAGCAGGTAGTAGGGATTGGAGATGGTGTTTTTCAGGATAAGAAAACAATAACGGGAGTGAATATACCGGAGGGCATTAAAACAATAGGTCATGATGCGTTTGCCCATACCAATCTGCAGGAATTGAATCTGCCATCGAGTTTGGAGAGAATAGGATATTCAGTAATATATGGAGTAACCGGGGTGACAAATGTAAACATTCCCAAGGGATTGAAAACTGCAGATGTATGTTGGAACAATGATGGACCATTTGCAGGAAGTAAGGTAAATACAGTGACCTTTGAAAGCTGAATGACAAAAATTCCTGACAATATGATGAAAAATTGTAAAGAACTAAAAACAGTAACGATACCTTATACGGTACAGGAGATAGGCCAATATGCTTTTGACTCATGCAGTTCTTTGGAGAAAATAGAAATACCAAGAATTGTAAAGACAATAGGTCATGATGCGTTTGCCCATACCAATCTGCAGGAATTGAATCTGCCATCGAGTTTGGAGAAAATAGGGTATTCGATAATATATGGAGTGACGAGAGTAACAAGCGTAAACATTCCAAAAGGAGTGAAAACAGCAGATGTATGTTGGAACAATGATGGGCCATTTGCAGGAAGTAAGGTAAATAAAGTAACGTTTGAAAAGGGAACAAAGTTAATTCCGGCAAATTTATTTTCAAATGCTTCCCAGCTTAGAGAAGTAAAATTGTTAGATGAGATGACAGATATCGATAGTTATGCATTTGAAAATTGTACCAATCTTCGAAGCATAGAACTTCCAATATCGATTAAAACAATAGGGGACGGAGCTTTTTCAGGCTGTACCAGTCTTACAGAGGTTTTAGCAAATAAGAAAATTACATCGATTGGAAAAAATGCATTTCAAAATTGCACCAATGCAACGATTAAGGTAGCAAAATATACAGATTCCATGAAGAGTTTCACGGACGCAGAGCAAAATCTGGAATTTTCAAATCTGGAATATACAGATACGGTAGATAAAGTAATTGAGCATGAAAAATCAACGTATGAGATTAATGGCAGCAGTGCAAGCAGTTATGTTGTGATGAATCTTGATTATGCATTGAAGCAAAAAGAGATTAAAAACGTTAAAGACATGCAGCTTGTTGTGAAACTTCCGGCAACTTCTGTTGTGGATAGCATTAAACTGGATGGAATAGCGTTGAGTGATAGTGATTTTAAGATTACATCAGACAATAAGATCACCATTCCGGTTAAAAAAAGCACAGGAAAATGCCGTATATACACGACTCCAAATGTGGATGGAAGAATAAATTCCTATGCTGTATTAAATTACGAGAAAGATGGAGTTTCACAATCCAATATTATTGGTGCGGTAAGCGAAAATTGTACCTGCCTTACATTGGGGTGCAACGATGATGTTTCTTATGAAAAAGGCGAAGATTCAGTAAGTGTAGAGGTTAAAGGATACGGTATCAGTGGCAAAAATGTTGAAATCTACGTAGATGGAGAACTGGTCAAAGAGGTGCTGGTATCCAAGACGGGAAAATATTCTACAGATATTACCATGGATTACCCAGAGAATTTTAAAAATTATACGGTCAAGATCGTATCGGTTGAAAAATCCGGAAAGGAAACAGAGTTATCAAAACAGATAACGACGATTGAAAATGGACCAAAACTTTCCGGTGTTTCACTTTATATCGAGGCACATGACTATAAAGACGGACATAAAACCTTCGATTTGTTAAAAAATGATGGAACCTTGAAATATATTACATTTCAGGCTGGAAAACCATACCAGTTCAGTATTCAATATGAAAATGCGGATAAGATCAGCAGAGTATTTGTTATCAGCAGCCGGGGAGGATATTCCCGCAAACTGGAAGCAAAGTGGGATGCAGATAAAAATGCATATGTGACAAATGGATTTTTTGGAAATGATGCATCGTATGTACCGGGAAATCTCTCCATTGAGTATGTAGCAAAACCGGACGGGGGTACGCAGGTAGATGAAGAGGAAAATGTGACCCTGACTGACGAAGAAAAAGCTTCAATCCCGGAAAATTGGAGAGAAGCGACGGCAGAACAGATAACGGATACGGAGAGCGATTATCAAGCAGAGATTACGTTAAAATCAGGAGATGTTGTAGAATATTCTTATGATAAGATGACATTGACTGAATACGCGGAAGAGTTAGAGAAAAAACAGGCGGCACAAAGTGGGGAAGAGGATACAGAATTAAATGCTTGTTCAGATCTGTCAGAAGGTGTCGGTGATATCATTGATTTCCTTAAAGTGTTTGACAAAGAGGGAACAGCAAAAGATATCGGAAAACTTTATGACTTCTTTGAGAAAGACGGATTTAGCAGATATACAATGGGCGAAGGAGATCTGGCGCAGGACATTGCCCTGGTAAAGACAGAACTCAATGCGGATACGATTCAGATGTATCTTGTAGATCCCAAAGCGGTAGATAATACCGTTGCCCGCTACATTATTAAAAAAGGACAGTCAACAACTCAGAAGACCATTTTCGATCTGTTTGGCATGGACAGCTCTACAGGAGGTTTTCTTGTAGACAGTGCCAACAGTATGTTTAACTTTGAGGGAAATGTCATTAACTTGCTTTGGATGAAGCAGGAAGTAATGAGTGACCAAAGTCTGTCTCCGGCACAGCGTGAAGCCAAATTAAAGGAAATACAAAAGATGGCCGATATTGCTGCGGAAAAAATGGTGTTTACATACATTGCAGGAGTAATCGGTGTGTTTGGAGCAATGGCATTGCCGGGTTCTGGTGTAGCAATCGCTTGTGGATTGTTGGCACTTGCTATAAAAAAATGTATCATACCGATGATTGAATCGGGAGATTTTGATGATTTCCTTAACGGAAAACTGAGTTTAAAAGATATGATAATTCGCTGGATCATTGATCCAAGTGGTTATGTATACGAAGGAGTGACGACCAACCGCCTATCCGATGTAACGACAACGTTATATTATAAGGAAAAGAAAACGGATAAAAAGGGCACCGTGTGGGATGCTTCTGAATACGATCAGGAAAATCCGCTTGTAACAGATGAGGCAGGTTCATATGCCTGGGATGTACCGGAAGGATACTGGCAGGTAAAAGCGGAAAAAGAAGGATACGAGACAGCATACAGTGACTGGATGGAAGTACCACCGCCACAGACCGATGTGAATATAGAAATGAAGCCATTGGCAGCTCCTGAGATTAAGGAGATTCATTCTTATGAAACATTTACTAAAGTAATATTTACCCAATACATGGATCCGGAGACGGTTAAGAACCTTACATTAACGGATTCTCAGGGAAATTCGATTGCATATACACTTTCTTATGATAAGTCGGAAAAAGACGCAGCGGGAAATGTGTTTGTCAAAGAATTTACGTTAATATACGATACTCCGATTGCTAAGGGAGAAAAAGTTACAGCTGGAGGAATGGAAAATATTACCAGTAGCACAGGGGAAGCTTTGGCAGCAGTTACAAAGAGTGATGTGGCAAGTGAGGATGTCACAATTGAAAGTAATGACTACGTAAATCTTGCACTTGATGACAGTTATGAATTGTCTGTTGAAGTTAGTGGAGCATCCAAAGGCTCTTTGGCGGCATCCATTGATAATTCGCAGGTTGCTGAGATAACAAAAATAGAAGAAGGCGACGATGGCATATATAAAATCAGCCTGAAAGGGCTTGTATATGGACAGGCCGTACTTTCTCTTACAGTAAAAGAAACAGGGATCAGTAAAAAAGTAAATATTCAAGTCGGAGAGGAGACATCTTCCGGTAAAAATATTTATGATGAAGATCCAATACAGATGGTTAAGCTTGATCTGACTAAGATTTCAGAAAAGATGGAATCGGACATTAATGTGAACGCAGATGGAGAAGGCGTAATACTGCCATTTACCAAGAAATATCAGAGAGTTTTCTTTGATATTCCAGAGGATATCAATCTTGCACAGATCAGCAATATTATTATTAAGGCAAATGTGCCGGGCGAGCTTAGTCTTGCAGTATTTAATAATACATTTGATAAAAGCAGTAACGAGTGGTGGAATGACGATGTATGGACGGTCTATCCATTTTTTGAAGGTTCGTACCCGGATCGGAAAGAAAATGGCAGTCATGGAAGCACTCTGGGAGATGAAACACAGACATTTTCATTCAACGTGGATACCGATAAACTGTCACGTCTTACCGGAAATGGAGGATATCTCACAATTGGCGCCAATGTAGATCCGGTTACGGGAGCCGCATATACAGATGTGACGTATAAGATCTACAGCATTCAATTGGTTGTTAATAAAACGGTTGAGCCAATCGGAGGCGATGAGGATCCGCAGCCAACGGTAACGCCAACGACGAAGCCACAGCCAACGGTAGTACCAACAGCGAAGCCGCAGCCAACGGTAGTACCAACAACAAAACCGCAGCCAACCGTAAAACCACAACAGCCACAGGCACCGAATACATCGACAGGAATGTCTGCAGGCGGCAATAATGCCAATACCGGTGCAAATAACAGCAGTTCCGGAAGCAGCAATATTTCCGGTGGCTCTTATGGAAATGCAGGTAATGCAACAACTGTTTCAAAGATAACAATGTGGAAAATTACACAAAAAGGCAAAGGAAAAGTTAAGGTTATCTGGAAGAAAGTAATTGGTTCATCTGGATATCAGGTTCAATATTCCTTGAACAAAAAGATGAGAGCAGCAAAGCTGAAAAAATGTAAAGCGGCTAGTTTGACAATTAAGAAGTTGAAAAAGAAAAAGACGTATTATGTGCGTGTTCGTGCATACAAATACGTGAATGGAAAAAAGGTGTATGGTAAATGGAGTAGTATAAAAAAGGTTAAGATAAAGAAATAGAAACCAGGTATCATGAAGAGGGCCGCCAAATGGATGGAAAATCTGTTTGGCGGTCTTTTAAAAGTGAAAAAAACGGAAAAAAATTTGAACTTTTGCCTGCTATAATAGAAAAAAATATGGAATGATCATAAAAGAGGTAAATGCAAATTGTATCAAGATATTAAGTTAGGAGGCGGTTCATATGAACACGAAAAAATGGTATCATTTGTTCTTACTAACCGGATTTATGATGTTGGTTTCGCTGGGAATGTCCGTTAAAGCGGATGCGGCGACGATCATGGATCTGGAGAGAAAATTCCCCAATGGGGCATATTGGAATCATGTAGTTCAAAGCGGTCATCGTTATTCCAATTATAATGATGTAGGAAGCTGTAACAATCCGGACGGCTACACATGGACACCGTGTAATACACACAAGGGAAGTGTTGGAGTAGGCGGTTATGATTGTAATTCTTTTGGGGGAGGTATGCAGTGTAATGGATTTGCACGTAAACTTGCGTATGATCTGTATGGTTCAATGCATTCTTCCTGGGGGAGAGGAAATATCAATACATTGAAGAGGGGAGATGTTATTCATTATAAAGCGGCAGACACTGACCCTGGTTATGGACATTGGGTCATGGTTATTGGCAGAAGCGGAACAACTGTTACACTGGGAGAAGCAAACCGGGATGGAAGGTGTAAGATTAGTTGGGGACGTACACTTAATCTTGCGACTGTTACCAGTTATGAAATTTATTCTGCTCCGTATGAGGCTGCATTTGATGTGGCAGATACCCAGGCCCCAACGCTCAGTAATGTCCGCATCACTGATGTAAATGCGGATGGTTACACCGTTGTGTGTGACGTTAGCGACAATGTGGGAGTGAGTAAAATAGAATTTCCGTCTTGGAATATTGACATCCATCAAGGTGAGGATGCAAACTGGATTGCAGGAAGTGTTTCCGGGAATACGGCGACGGCGAGAATTCCGCTTTCCGCACTTAAATCAGGGGTGATCCAAGGAAATTATCTCACAGATATTTATGCCTGGGATGCGGCAGGAAATCGTTCTTCCATAAGATGTCCGATCGTATATATTGACCGGACGGCGCCGACATTGAGCGATGTAAGGATTGTTGAGCAGGATTCCAAGGGGTATATTTTGGAATGTAAAGCATCCGATGACAAAGAGGTTGACCGGGTGCAGTTTCCGACGTGGACCGAGGTAAATGGCCAGGATGATCTGGCGGCAGACTGGGTACATAATTCATCCATAACCAGAACTAAGGTGGGGGATGATGTGTATCGTTTCCGTGTAAATATATCTGAGCATAATAACGAATATGGCAGATACGTTACCCATGTGTATGTGTTTGACAAATGCGGAAACAATGTGGCGATACCAATTGACGCAAGGATTGTTGGAGGATTGGCGCCGCAGAAGATTTTGAAAAATGGAAATGCACTGCTGACCCTTTATAATGAAGATTATTCCTGGAATGATATTAATGCACTGGCTTCGGGTATGCGAAGCAGTCTGGCAGAGATTCAGGATGAAGAAAAAGACAAGGTAATCAAGGATTTTGTCGCGGACCAGATTCGGAAATATTATTACATTGGCGCAAGCATGGAAGAAAAAGGTAAGGCTTGGAAATGGAACAGTGGAAGTGAAGTAAGTTACACCAATTGGGGGATGAACCAGCCGGATTGTGCCGGAGATAATGAATTTTATCTTGCTGTGACGCAGCTAAGTGGTAAATGGAATGATATGCCTTCCTATTTTAATGATGGCGGATTTATCGTAGAGACTCCATTGGATATGAAAGCGGACGCGGAATTCGAATGCGATGGAAAAATAGTCAAATTTTACAAGGCATCTCTTCCTTATAAAGTGGCGCAGAGATTCTGTGAAGAAAATGGCGGATCGCTTGTAAAAATTGATTCGCAGGAGAAAAATGATGCCATTGCCAAAAAAGTAGCCGAAATCGACGAATGGACATTTTTCATCGGTGCGACAGATGAAAAAGAAGAAGGAACATTTGTCTGGCAGGATGGAAGTCCTCTGACTTACCGGAACTGGGCAGCTAACGAGCCGAACAATGACACGATATGCGGCACAGAAAATTATGTACAAATGTATCGGGATGGAACGTGGAACGATCTTCCCGGTTGGAAAAATAGGGTAGGATTTATTGGCGAATTTGACAAAGAACCGGCTCCGACGCCGACGGTCAAACCACAGGAGACAAAGGCGCCTCAGGAAAGTGCGGGACCACAGCAAACAAAGGCCCCACAAGCGACGAAAACGCCACAGAACACGAGTGTTTCTCAGGCGACAGCAAAACCACAGCAGACAAAACGGCCACAGACAACTTCCGGTACGCAGGCAAACAAGACTTCAAATCGTTCAAATGCCGGAAACGCATCTTCAGGAAGCAGTTATAAAACCGGTTCCACATATAAGAAAGTGATACCGAAGCGGGTAACCGGAGTAAAAGTGAAGAAAAGCGATACCAACGAGTGGAAAATTTCCTGGAAGAAAGTCAAAAAAGCGGATCATTATCAAGTGAAATTGGCGAGAAACCGTGCTTTTACAAAGGGGAAGAAACAGGATGACCGTTATTCTACGACAGACTATTTCTGGAACTTAAGGAAAAAGAAAACCTACTATATTAAAGTGCGGGCCGTTTATTATAATTATAATAATGCGACGTATTATTATGGAAAATGGAGCAGGATTAAGAAAACAAAGATAAAGTAAATGTGAACGGAAAAGAGAGCTGCCGGAAGGGTAAGAGGTGGCTCTCTTTATATTTCAAGGGAGCGGGTCGAGTAGTCTACAAATGCGGACATAATACTCAAGTAATTTTTTTTGCTGATCGGAACGGATTGGCCGGTGGACAAGGTAATCTGATAACGGGCTATTTTTACGATGTGTGCCATATTGACCAGATAACTTTTATGTGCCCGGATGAATGTGGAACTTGGGAGATCCTCTTCAATCTTTTTCAGCGTTCCGGAAAAGGTGTGATTTTCGCCGGAAGTTAAATGAACGGAAAGATCGTGTCCATAGATTTCAAAGAATAAAATATCGGAAACAGGAAGTGCCAAGATGCCTTCTCTCGATTTGACGTAAAAATTTTGCTCTGCATGTTTGTCAAAAAAGCGGTCAAGCGCTTCTTCCAGTTTTTCCAGTTTTGGTGATTTGATAAGATAATGCAGAGGAGAAACGTCAAAACTTTCCAATGCATAATCACTGCTGGAACTTAAAAAAATGATGTCTGTATCAATGCGAAAGGAACGCAGGCGGCGTGCCGTCTGAATTCCCGTTGTGTCTTGAAAGACAATATCCAGAAACAGGAGATCAAACGATTCTCCCTGCTCAAAACGCGAGATTAAACTGGAAGGAGAGTCAAAGGATAAAATTTCAAAAGAAATATTGCGACGGTTTAAGTTTGTAATTAAAGCTTCCTTTAATAAGGATGCAAACTGAGAGTCATCGTCGCATATGGCAAATCTGTACATTGACCGGCTCCTTTCTGTCTTAAAATTAATGAACGCAGCCTCATGCCTCTTACGTGCAAGCACGACGATGCATGAACCTTCGTTCATTGATCCTGAATAGCTGCATGTTGGTAACTATTCAGGACTTCCCCCATCTGCATATTCGCATTTCGAACACTTCGTGTTCTTTCCCGCCTTTGACAAGGCTAAAAATGCTCATATGGATGGGGGAGCCCTATTAGGCTCATAATGAACGCAGCCTCATGCCTCTTACGTGCAAGCACGACGATGCATGAACCTTCGTTCATTGATCCTGAATAGTTACCTTTTTATTTAGTATACGAAAAATTTATAGAGTTGTCAATTTGTTTGCAAAAAATTCCCATTTGTGTTACATGAGGGGATTTTATGAAAAAAACAAGACAACAGAGGATTTTTATGGTATAAAATAGAATAGGGTAATAGAAAAAATCGAGGTATAAGGAGGAAATGTGTATGAAGCATTTGAGAAAACGTTTGCTGGCGGTATTCCTCGCAGCAGTCATGCTAGTGACTAGTGTGGGGACGTCATCATATGCGTATGAAGCAGAGAAAAAAGGCAATTTGTCCGTAACAGGAAATGATGGAAAGACCATCGAAGAAGAGGAGTCCTGGGAGGAAAAATTTCCGAATGGAACATTTGCTTTTAAAAATGATTCCATAACGATTGAAGAAGGAAAAAATGTAAAAGAGCAGAAAATAACGATTTATCGTCTGGGTGGAACGAAAGGAAAAGCGACAGCAAAAGTGGCGATCACTCCGGCTGTAGCGGCACTTGATGAAGACGAAAAAGAATTGGTGTATGCCAATGCGGCATCCAATAAGGACTATACCGTTAAGGTGGAAAATCCGATCGGAACCGATGGGACGATGGGAAAACAACAGGTAAGCAGTTCTTATGAAGTTGTTGCAAAGAAAGCGGATGGAAAAGTAACACTCTCGTTGAAAGACGTAAAAGGTGAGTATGTCCGCTATTTTTGGCATGTAAAAAAAGATGGAAAATGGGAAGCAGTTTCCGGAGGAGAAACGGAAACACTTGTTGTAAGCGACCAGGATTTTAAACAAAATGAATATGTTTGTGTAGTAGAAGCCGATTACAAACTTAGTTTGTCAAAGACGACCGGAGAAGAGAGTTCACAAAAATTGTGGATTAACTTAAACAGCCGTCATATAACAGATGAAAAGCCATACGAAAAGGGAAGTTACACGGATGCAGCACTTGATCAGGAAATGCCATTTAAGACAAGTTTCCTGCAGGTGGATTTTGAAGACGGCGAATGGGTAAAGGATATCGTTGTCAAAGCAACGGACGATGATGAGCATGAAGCGGAAGAACTGGCATCCTTTACCATTTATGATGTGGAAGGAGCAGCGTTTACAGAATCTGCCAACCGCTTATCAATGTGCATCAAGGATGACGAGGAAAAACTCGAAAGTACTATGGGATTTGCACTTAGTCAGATAAGGGTAGACAAAAGTACAGGCAAAGCGAAGATCAAGTTGAGCAGAACAGGAGCAACGCAGTATGTTTCCTCTGTGGATTACAAGACTGTAGATGGAAGTGCAAAAGCGGGGACGGATTATGCTAAGGCAGAGTCCACAGCAAGTTTCAGTGGTGGTATCGAAAGTACCGAGATTGAGATTGAACTTCTGAACGATAACAAGAAAACAGAAGAAGACCGTTACTTTACGATTCAACTGAAAAATGCAAAGGGTGGAAATATCAAACAAAACGCCCAGGAGATCCGTGTCAATCTGTTTAATACAGATACGGCAGATAAGGACAATGTTGCGACCGCATCGAAGAGCAAGGAGGCGAAAGATGCATCGGCGCGTGTCAAAGAAAGTGACACGGCGATCACGGAAAACGGCAGCAAGGATGTAAAGAGTAAAGCCGTTAAAAGTGAGGATAACGTCGTAGACTATGAAAAAGTTACCGATAAGTCCGGTGACATGAATGCACAGGCAGCAGGCGATTATTCTTACAAGATCAGCACCAGTGGATTGAACAGTAACTGGGGCAGAAACTGTAACCTGACAGACAATTATACGGCACAGATTACAAGTGATGAGGGTGGAAACTCGAAAAGCGGCGGTGACATCTTAGTGGCAAAGCGCCGCGCAAATACCTATTATCAGATTAATGACCTGGTAAATATGTACAGTAAGATGTCAGGATCCTTCTGGGCAAAGACCAGTTATAGTCTGTATTGGGCGAGAGAATATTACAGCGGACTGCTCGTAGGTATTGGTAACAGCAGTTTTGCAACATCATTGACAGAATATACTTCTGACAGTGGAGACGGTAACATGAGAAACCGCCTCAGTGAAGAGTCAAAGAAAGCTGCGACGACAATATATACAAGATTTGGAAATGGTTCCGAAACCAAAAATTTTGAGGTAAATCTTGATAATCTTGCTGCAGGAAATAATTTCCTTGCATTTAAGTCGGCTATTTCAAAACGTGGCGGCACGGTGCGGAATCGTGATTCAAAAGTGAACTCGGTAAACATTAATTTGTACCGCCGCTGGCTGAGTAAACAGACGACCTTGAACATCAATCTGGGTGACAGCAAAGACAAAGATCGTATGGATCGGTCTTCTGGCGGAAATGTAACAGCCGTAAAAGAGGGATTGCAACCGGTGATTTCGATAGAAAAAGGTGGTTTTGATTCCGACGGAAAATTTTATCTTGGAACAGAACTCAAGGTAAAAGAATCCGATAAGCTTGGGGTTTACCAACTTGATAAGGTAGAATTGAAAGAAGGAAGCAAAAGTGTTTCTTCGCAAGCGGGAGTTAAGAATTCTACGACAGTAAAATATTCCGATAATAATAGAAGACTTTCTACGACAGCAGATTATACTTTGAACTGTGAATACAACCGTTATCAGACATTGGAGATCAACTGTAAGACGTCTATGACGGAAAAAGACACGGATCAGGAAAAGGCAGATAAATTTGCTGCGATTGGAAAAAACATCAAGGTGGATGGAAAAGCAATCGATTTGAAATCCAACGCCGGAGAATACAGCTATACATCCTCTGATAAAGTGATCAACTTCAACAAGATCAATTTTGGCCTGAAAGATGGTACCAAGATTCTTTATGGGGATAAGGTGTACGATGGAGATTCGGATATTACAATTACAGATTCGGATATTGTATCAAACAGCATTACATTTTCTGTATATACACCGGATGCTGTCAGTGTAGTAAGAGATCCGGAAATTATCAGCGAGAAAATGGTAGCCATCTACAAAGATAAAGATGGGGATGGTAAATATACAGAAGCAGGAGACGGATATACTCCGATCAAAATCCTGAAAGCAGGCGAACCTTATCAGATTACAGATTTTGGAAAAGGTGTTGTGATCAAGGTAGATTATTCGGTTCAGCCGGCCTCTTTGAATATTCCGCCGGGAGCGACAGGAAAAGAGACATTTCAGGTGATTCCGGGATTTGTAACGACGCAGACCTCGGAAGAGCAGAAAAAGAATATGACGGAAGAGCAGAAGGCCTACCGTGATATCGCGGCGAAGGACGGAAGCGTGAGAATGTATGGTGCTGTTTCGAGCGGAACGGTATCTTTCCTGTCCGGATACGATGCCAGCCCGGCGAAGATGAACAGCAGTACAAAGAAATATGAGTGGACACCGGACTGGAAAGGAAATCTGCGAAATGCCTATAAAAATCCATCGAAGATCAAGGTGTATGAGACCAAGATGCCAAATGGATTTACAGCAGCTTCTTCGGATGTGCAGATTAATGGATATCTCGGATGCCTGCATGGAAACGAGACGTATTATATTACTTCTCGTGTGACAAGTGGAAATGAAGAGAAGATCACATCGACCAAGCGAGGTGGTTTCTATACGGTTCCGGAGCCGGCAGCACAGGCTTTTGAATCTGAAGAGGCCGGAGCCGCTGAAGCTCCGGAAGATAAGGATGGAAAGACGGCAAATCAGCCGAGTGTAGCGAACACTTCACCGGGTGTGAATCTGCCGGAAATAGAAATCGGACTTGGTTATGGAACATTTATGATGGGGGACGACGAAATTGGATTTTCCGTCGGAACGCCTATCTTTGGTAAGAGTAAAGAGGGAGGCGAGGCTTCCGAAAAAGATGTTATGGGTGCAGAAGGCTTGAAGGAAATGAAAGAAGCTATGTCGGATCCATCCAATAATATCTTTAAACAATTGAAAAAACAGGCTGGTAAATCCGATGGTACCGGAAATAACGGCCAGGCGGCGAAAGCTTCCCCGGCGAAAAAAGCGGAAATTGATATTTCTGTCAATATGTCTTTTGTATGGAAATACAGTAAACTGACTGGTAAATATGAGTTTTCTTCCGCAATGATCGCATTGGCGATTGAGGGAAGTATCCGTTTGCAATATCGCTTCCAGTGTTGTCCGATCTTTTACGTATACGTTCAGATCGGCATGGAACTTGAGGCGCAGACCGGTATTGAACTGGAAAAAGAAGAAGTTAAAAATGCGGATGGAACGACAAGTATTAAAAATAATGTTTCGTTTGCAGGATTAAGTTTAAATCCGAGCTTATATGTAGAGGCCGGCGCCGGAGTCGGAGTTGATCTGGCAAAACTGGAGATTTATGTAAAAGTATCCGTCTCGTTTGCGTTTACGATAAACAAGAAAACGCAGATAGACGAATTTATCACATCGGCGGCGGTTGGCTTCCGAGTGGTATTCCTGTTCTTCTCTTATGAAATGGATGTTGTCGGATGTAAGGCAGGATATGATGCGTCCCGAAAGGAGGACGGTGATGAGCCGTGGTTCTTCTCCTGGCAGGTTGCCGGGCGGGATATGGGAGGAACCGAAGAAGAGGTTGATAACGATGTGGCAGGAGCTGCAGTAACGGTTTCCAAGCCGAAAAATGTATTCCGGCTGCAAAATATCAATTCTTCAGATGATAATGCCGCACAGGACGATATGTCAGCACAGGCATATGATGTAGAAGGCATTGATGAATTTCAGGTAAGCGGCTATGGCAGCAATGCTTCTGCGGTAGAACTGGGAAGCGGTTTTGACAGTGCTTCGGATTATAAACTGTTGACTGCGGGAGATGAAAACTATGTATTATACACGGTAGGCCGTAAAAACCCGGGTCACAGCCTGAATAATACCCAGCTTGTTATGTCCAAACTTTCTACAACAAGTACCGGAGTTGGTGGAGAAGAGGGAAAAGATTCGATGGGACTTGTCAATCCGATCGATGAAACCTCAGCGACCAAATATATCGTGGTAGACCGTAAAGCAGGAAACGAAGAAAGCACCGGCGACCTGGATTATGATGCCATTGTAGAAAATGGTATGATCAAAGTGACCTGGACGTCTTATAGTGAAGAAGCAGCAAAGACGATTCCGGAAAGCTGGTCATCGGATAAAATGCTGAAAGCGGCCAGCCAGCTGGTAGAAGTAAAAACGGCAGAATTTGATACAAAGTCACCGAGTGAATTTACGAATGCCGTAGTTCTAAGTAAAGGCAATGGATATCGATTCCTTCCTTCCGGATCGACATCGAATGTTCACGTGTATGCCGATACCGAACCTTATACCGAGGCAGAACTTACAGCCCGCGAAAAAGAATACAAAGAAAAATATGACAAAGCGGCACAAGGAAACGATTCCAATAACGAATCCGGAACCGGAGATCCTTATGCAAAAGCAAACTATCAATATGCATTGACGACGGATTACCTGTATGGAAAATACTCCAAACTTCATTACAGTGTGAAACAGGGCGATGGAACGTATAAGACATACGATCTGGAGCCAACAGATGAATGGAAAAAACAGGGAACGCGCCTGGAAAATGTACAGATTACGGAAGGAACAGACAATGATTACTTCATTTCTTACACCACGGAGCAGAAGGATAAATACGGTGCCTCAGATGAATATGCAAAGATCAAGAAACTGTATGTTCAGAAGGCAACGATCCAAAAGCAGAATGTGGCAGTAGAAAGCGGAAACGTAGAGCAGAATTCCATGAAATTTGAGACGCCGGTTCTTTTGAAAACGCTTGTTGATTACGATGACAGCGATGAAAACGACGGTGTATATGTCGGCGGAAGCTGCGAGGAGAAAGTAGAATCTCCAAGCTTTACCAACTTGAAATTCCTTCATGGAAAATTGTCAGATGCCGGAAAAGCAGAAACGTTCTTGATGTACAATATGAATGGAATTACCTATGTGATCAAAGAAAAGAGCCTTGAAAATGCTTTGAACAGCAATAAGGCAGCGATCACGGTGGATCCATTGTTTACGGTAGATAAGGAACATGGAAACGCACAGGCAGAGGCGACCATCGGTGTAGATGGAGATGGAAATATCTCTGCGGTTTACACACAGACCGTAACCAATACGGTAAATAATGCCCTTTATGTGACGAAGTACGATCCGACGGTCAAAAAATTCGGAGAGGCATTTATGCTTGCGATGAATCATATGCAGGTATATGAGGATTCCGTATCGAATCAGTGGACTTCCGAAGATACGAGAGAAGCCTTCTTTGACAGTAAGAAAGGCGGCGGAGAAGACCAGTTTATCTTCAATGCTCCACAGATCGCACTTGGCAAACCGACGACGGAAAACGAGAGCGGAACATTGACAATTCTTACCAAAGGCACGATGACAAAATTAAAGAAATCCACGATGGATTTTGATGGGGAAAAGTATACGGAATATGTTCCTGATGCCAATAACACAGCAACTTCCGGTATTTATGCGATTACGTATGGAATCGGAGATCAGAAGATTGGAGAAGCATCGATCACATTTGATCAGAACAATTTTGTATCCGGCGCGGAACTGAGCGGAAGCGTTTCTTTCCGTAATACCGGAGATGTGGCGATTCGAGGAAGCAAGGCAAATTCAATCTATATCACATTGAAGGCAGCAGGCAAAAATGGCAGTGCGGCAGCAGAACTCGCACAGTGGAAAGTGGAGAGCAATATTCTTGCCGGACAGCAGGTGACGACGGAAGACATCGTGTGTAAAGCGCTTCCATCGGATATCGCCGGAGGAAAGATTTACTTTGAGGTGCAGGAGGATTCGTCATATTCGGGTGCAAAAGCATTGAGTACAGCGGATGCTGACGACGGATGTGGAATGATTGCTGTCGGAGAAAAAGCAGAACTTTCGATTGATAGTCTGGAAATTACTGCCAGCGACACATTGGAAAAACGAAGTGTAAATAATATTTCCTGCGTTCTTGCCGATGTGGATATGACAGTAAGCAACCTTGGTGTAAAAGACGCTTCCAATGTAAAATTCCAGGTAAAACGCAGTGCCGGAAAAACAGATGGAAGTGAAGATAAATATATTCCATTGGAGATTGGTGGAAATCTGATCTTAGGTGACGATGCCAACGAAACGCCTCTTATTGGAAATGGAAATGACGGTGGTGTATTTGATTATCTTGCGTACAGCGATACGTCGGGAATCATCAGTACGGATCAGAAGATTGCAGCAGGTAAGACACAGAAGATCAAAGGAAAGATAGTGATTCCATTGAGTGCATTTGATCCGGAAGACTCGGTAGGTGCCGCAAATCTTCAGTTTACTTTAAAGAGTGATGCCGGCGAGTATGAGTCAAGCAACAATACGGCGTATGGTAAAGTGGTACCGGCGACACGATTTGACTGTCTGGATAAAGTTTCTCTGACAGTAGGAAATCCGGTCAACTTTACCCTAGCGACACAGGCAGCGATGGATTCTTCGAAACGAAGCAATATTACGCTTACGGAAATGAAGATCAATAAAGACGGCAAGGCAGAAGTGGCAACAGATAATAAACTTTTGCAGAGTGCAGCTTATAATGTGAAGACAGGATACATTACCGTAACCGCGCAGAAAGAGGGCTCCGGTGTTTTGCGAATTGCAGATACGACCACAGGTTCTTTTAAGGATATTACATTTGTGGCAACCGTTTCGGGATGCAATATTCGTACAGATAATCCGGTATTTGAATTTACCAATGCCTTGCACGGAAAGGAATGGGAAGATACGGATGTCGGAGCTGTTACGCAAGGAACCGTACTTCCATACAATAGCGATATTTGTACCGGCGGAGAAGGCAATAGCTTTACATTTACGACATATGCGAGAAGTATTGACTTCTATTACACAGGCGATATCGAAGTATCCAGTAACAATAGTTTTGGTTTTGTAACGAAACAATACAGAGACCGCGACGGAGAAGAAGTAGCAGGAGAATACTACAAACGACACACCGTAGATTTCAACAATACTTCGCTGAAAAAACATACCGTTACGGTAAAAGTAATTAATGGCAGTGCTTCCTTTGACCGAATGGTGGAATATTATTCCGAGCGAAGCGAGGGGGATACCGGACGTGATGTACCGGAAGATAAGGTGAAACCGGTGATTGTGGTTGGAAAGACACTTCCGACAGGTACAACGAAACTTCAGCCGGGAACAGTTCTGGAAATTCCGGTTTACGCTTACGACGACGTGATGCTCAATTCTGTCAGCATCGGTGGAAACGGAGCAGATAAACTGGTAAATAATCAGTTTGCAGAAGGAACGTTAAAGGTTAAGAAAAATGGTACCTACCACGTAATCGTGGAAGACAGTTCCGGAAATATCACACAGAAACACATTACCATTGATTGTTTCGAAGAAGATGCAGAAAAGATTGACGAAACCACGGATGACTGGCCGGATGTAACATTGAAGCTGGTTGACGAGAATGGAAGCGAAATCACGGATTATACAACGGCAAATGCCTATATTGCTTACGATATTAAGGCAGACCGTAAGATTAAATCCGTAGAGATTCAGAAAGTGGATATGATAACTCAGAAGACGACGGATCTGGGAAGCGGCATTAAAGTAACAGGAACGCCGACAACGCTTTCTGACAGATATGATGTCAATCTTTTGGAAAATGGTTATTATCAGGTAAAAGTAACCGATTCCGCTGACAATGCGACGACCGCCATTCTCTACGTAGAATATTTGACAAAGGGACCGCAGGTATATCTCTATACAGCGGACAGTGTGGAAAATCAATTGTTTTACTGTGTTGGTGATGAAGACAATGAGATCCCATTGAAAGAAGTTGCTGTGTATGAAGGAAAAGTAACGGCAATGAATGAATCCGGTTCGATTGAGGTAGAAGGAAAAGAACCATTGATGCGTAAGTCTTACACGACACAGACGATGGATTCCGGAACAGTAATTCTGGATGAATCCACTTCTACCAAAGAGTTTACAATTGCCGCACAGGATGTATCCGGTAAATTGACCACGTATATTTATACGGATGAAACCTGCCTGAACAGCCTTGCTGTAGGTAGTGCGGAAGATATCGCATTCGGCGTAAAACTCAATGGAGAATTTAAACCATATCAGAGAAATTATACCGTGGATGTTCCGTATGGTTATCCGGAACATCAGCTTCCGGAAGTAAATGCTACCTGCGGAAGTGAAGCGACAATCAATAAGAACTGGGATGGCGATGTGTTGACGATTAAGGTTACCAAAGGCGATATGGAAAATACGTATACGATTACCTTGAAACGTAAAAAATGTACGTGTGACATTTCCATCCGAACCTTTGATGATTATATCGACGTGCCAAAGACAGGCGAAAAACCTTCCCGTCAGTTTGATGTACAGACAGATGTGACACTTTGTGAAGTACACAAAGACCACGTTCAGGAAAATGTGAAGCTTTCTTATGAGCTTACAGACGAAGAAGAGAACACAACACCGGTAGAAACTGCATCAGTGGAAAGTCCGGTTTTGGAAAATGCGGCAGCCACGATTCAAGGAAATACGATCGTATTTAACCGTATTGCCGAAGGAACGACGCCGAAAGAGGTCCATGTCAAAGTAAAAGCGAAGACGGATTCCTGTGAACGGTCGAAGATCATTACGTATACAGTGCGCAATAAATACGAGGTCGGTCTGCGGGTAACCGAAGGCGGAGCGGTGCATTGTGGAGAAGATATATTGACTGCTCAGAGCGAGACGGATTCGGCAGAACAGCCATATCATTACGATGTGAATACCGGATTTGAATTGGAATTGACAGCCGCCGAAAAAGAAGGTTATGAATTTGCCGGTTGGTACGATTCCGGTGATAAACTTCTTTCAAAAGAGAAAGAATTTGTTTATACGGTAGGAAAAGACGAAACACTTCGTGCCTTGTTCAAAGACATTGTCAATCCGGAAGGATCGATCACACTGACCGATCTGAATGGGGTGCAGAATGTGACAAAATCGGACGAAGGCGATATCCTGGTTTCCTCCAAAGGTTTCCAAATGGAGATTACGGGAGAAGATAAACATTCGAGTGTAAAATCCATTTCTTACCAGATTGTAAAACGAGGTGAGAAACTGGATGAAAATGGAAAGTGGATTGCCTACGATGGCAAACCGGTTTCATTCGAAGAAGAGATGGATTTTGTAGTTTATGCGAAGATAGTGGATCAGGATGATAATGAAGTGATTGTATCCTCAGAGCGCGCAATGGTTGAAAAATCAGCAGCGACCGTTCGACTCGCACCAAACTTTACCGAAGGAACATTTACCAATAAGAAGGATGCTGCGATAGTAGCTACGGTACAAGAAGGTACGGCGGCATTGAAGGAAATCCGCTACGTTGTCAATGGCGAAGAGAATACCACAGAGGAAACGGTATTTGGCATCTCGGATCTGCCGGATGGGGAATACGATGTGATTGTTTCTGCAAAAGATATTTTGGGCAAAGAAGTTTCTGCTAAGGTATCTGTGAAGAAAGATGTAGCAGAGCCGGTCCTTTCAATTACAGGTGCTCCGACAAGTTCCGTCGAAAAAGCGACACTTGGTATCGAAGCCGATGGCGGCGTTTCCGGAATAAAGGAAATCCGTGTAAATGGGAAACCGTATACCGGAAAAACGTACGAAGTGACTGAAAATGGAACGTATGTATTCGAAGTCGAGAACAATGCCGGAAGTGTTACGACAAAGTCCATTACGATCCAATGTATCGTGAAACCGACGCCGGCACCGACACTGGCACCGGTTCCTGGTTCATCAGGCAATGCAGCACCGGCTCCGGGGGCAACAGAAGCACCGGCTGTGAATAAAGACCAACTGCTAAGAACGACATTTGTCCGTCGTAAGAAAATTGGAAAGAAAGGCATCCGCATTACCTGGAAAGGTGTACGTGGAGCACAATCCTACAATGTTTACCGTGCGAAGAAGGCAAATGGCAAATATAAACTGGTAGCAAATGTCAAAGAGAGTTGTTACACAAGCATGAAGAAAAATGCACGCAAGTACTACTACAAAGTTGTTGCGGTAGCCAAGAAGAAGGCAAACAACAGCGAAATGAGTGCATATGCGATCTCTGCAAATGTGGATGAAGCAGCAGCATCGGCGGCTCAGGCGGCAGCAGGAAGCACCGCAGCCACAGGAAAGATTAAAACCCTCAAAGACAAAGTTACCAAGGTAAAGGCAAAAGCCAAGAAAGGCAAGATAGATGTTTCTTGGAAGAAATACAAGAAAGCCAGCGGCTATATCGTATACCGTGCTGAAAGTAAATACGGAGTTTACGATGAATTTGCGGTAGTCAAAAAGAATTCTTTCAAGGATAACTATTCTGTAAAAGGAAGGAAATTCTACTACAAAGTACGTGCCTTTAAGAATAAGGGTGATGGCAAGATTTTAAGTGGTATTTCCAAGAAGGCAAGTGTAAAAGCCAAATAGAAAACAATTTGTGTATAATAACAGAACGCAGATGGGGCTGCCGCACGAAGTGATTCGTGCGGCAGCCCCGTTTGTGTTTGGTGTGGCGAGTAGTTAGGGAAGGTGGAGATTTTTCGAAGGGATGGGGAGTATGGTGTGGGGCTTGCTGGTGTGGGGCTGGCGAAAAGGCATCGTAAATCGGGAAACCCAGCGAAATCCGATGCTTTTAAGGCTGGCAAGAAGCGAAAAAGGCAACGAAAACAGAGAAAGTTGCCGAAATCCGCTGCTTTTCCCCGCCTCACGATTTTACCCGAGGAAGTTTCTTATAGCTCCCACTCCATATCTTTTTCCCACTTATCTTTTGGGCGCGGATACTTAGCTGCATTTTCTTGCTGTAGGTTACGGTGATTTTCGTTTTCTTCGTGTAAAGCCACCTTGTTTCACCGTTCTTTTTGTTTTTTACACGAATCTGGTATCTTGTGGCTGCCTTACACTTTTCCCATTTTATGGTAAGTTTGTGCTTGCCTTTTTTCTTTTGCGTTACTTTTTTTATTTTGAGAGATTTGGTATCAAATTTTTTTGCGGGAGCTGGGCTTACTGAAACCACTGGACTTTCCGAAGGGGATTCAAAGCTTTCCGGAATCGCCGAGCTCGCCGGCGAATGACTTATCGTTGGCACTGAAGTCTTGGAAGGTGTTCCCGCAGGGGCAGGAGACACTGGTATTGCCGAATCCGTCGGAGAAGGGTTTACAACCGGAGTTGTGGTTGGCACTGAAGTCCCGGAAGGTGTTCTCGTAGCTGCCGGAGTCGCCGAACTTGTCGGCAAAGGTGTTTTTGTTGGAACCGGATTTCCCGAAGGCTCTATCGTGGCCGATGGAGATGCCGATAGTTGCACCTCTTTTTTCAAATCCTCAATGATATGCTGCAGCGAATTTTTCAGATTCAGGCGTGGTGTAATATAAATGAGGCCGGAATCTGCGATGTAAGTATAAACGGAATCACTCATAAGTAGATATTTTTTTGTATCAGCAAGAAGAGCTTCCCGGCTTTCGTAAGTTTTATTTGCTTCAAGAAATCCCATAATTACCGCTGCACTGCCGGCGGTCATGGGGGAAGCCATCGAAGTTCCGCTTTTTTCCGCATATGAATTGTAGCGGGTGGTAGAGAGAATGGCCTCGCCCGGACAAAGGATGTCGTAAGGAGCCGGGGAAGTATCCACAAAATTTGAAGAAGTCCAGCAGCCATCCGTTGTATTGCCCGCCATTACGCCAATCACGTAGGGATAGGCGGCAGGGTACATGGTAGAGCTTGAAGAGGCTCTTCCGTTATTGCCGGCTGCTGCGACAAGAAGACAGGAAGAGGAAGCTTTTTCCAATTCTTCAGCGAAAGTGCTGTTTTCGTTATAACTGCCAAACGACATATTGATCACGTCTGCACCATTGGCGACTGCGTACTGAACCGCTTTTGCGGCATTGGCAAACGAAAAACTGTTTTTATAATTTCCTGCTTTTAAGATCATGATCTTTGTGCGGTAACCGACACCGGCGTAGCCGACTGCATTGTCCGGATTCATACCAATAATCCCGCTGACGTGCGTGCCATGGCTGGTGTTGGAATCATCTTCCGGGGCTTCATAACGAAGCGGGGCGGATGGATTATCCGGGGCCGGAGTGGGAACATTGTTGATAAAATCCACGCCGTAAATATCGTCGATGTAGCCATTGCCGTCGTCATCCACATTGTCCGTGCCATTTCGTTCCGCTTCATTGATCCATAGGGAATCGACGAGATCTTCGTGAGACAATTCCGCACCGGTGTCAATGACCGCGATCACGGTCTCTTTGACCGGGTAACCGTCCAGGACAGCAGCGGTATCATCAGCGCCGATCGCCGCAAGGTAATACGGGGAAGCGGAGGCAGACGAAGATTCTGTCGAAAGTGCCGATGCTTGTGAGGACATCGCGTCCGGCTCGGACGGCGTCCATACAAACATGTTAAAATATGGAAAAAGCAATAAAACAACAAATACAATACAAATCCGTTTCATATAAAACCCCCTTTGTGCTATTTGCTGCTTCCAGTTTACCATATTTAGAAATGTCTTACAAGGCTTGCAAAGACACATTTTTTTCATAATGTTAGTGTTGTAAGATGGTCTATTCTGTGATAACATCATACATAAGGAGGTGGTTTGGTTATGCTTCAAAACAAACGAAAAACCATAGGGGTATTTGCAGAAAAAGTCAAAGAAGAATTTCAGATGCGTTTGTGCCAAGGAATCATCGAAGAAGCAGAACTACAGGGATATAATGTGGCAATTTTTACAAATTATGGAAAGTACGGACAAAATAATCAACATTTTATCGGTGATCAAATGATATGGGACCTGCCATGTTATGAGGAATTTGCCGGATTGATACTGGCATTGGATACAATGAGTGAAAAAAGCAGCCGGCAGAAGATCCTCGACAATGTGAAGAAATATTGTCATTGTCCGGTGGTCAGCATTCGCGAAAAAGTGGAGGGAGCAGTCAACTTTCTTGTGGAAAATACGACCGGGATGGCAGGACTTATCCGGCATTTTATTGAATTACATGGAAAAAAGCGGCTTTGTTTTATGAGTGGACCGAAAACGTATTGGGATGCGAGAGAGCGGATGCAGTGCTTTTTAGATACGATGAAAGAATACGGACTTCCGGTAACAGAACATCAGATGTTTTACGGAGACTATTGGTACAATATGGGAGCTCAGGCGTGTGACTGGTTTCTGGCGGAAGACGAGATGCCGGAAGTGATTATGTGTGCGAATGACCATATGGCATTGGCGGTGGTAAGCGAGTTGATCAAGCGGGGAATCCGTGTGCCGGAAGATATCTGTGTCAGTGGGTACGATGGACTGCTGGAGACACTTTCCTTTACGCCGGCGATCACGACAATGCGTGTGCCTTTCCAGAAAATGGGAAAGCAGGCGGTGGAGTTGATCGCAGAAAATCAGGAAACCGAGGATTGGAAAAAAATCGATAAAGTTTGTTTTGAGGCGGAGATTTTGGCGCGAGAATCCTGCGGATGCATGGCAAAAGCGGGCGAAAAGATCATTTTGGAAAAGCAGCGCGAATACGATCAACTGCAGGCGGAGCAAAACCGGGCAACGCAGTTTGACTATATGTCCATTTACTTGAGTCAGGCAGAATCCATTGAAGATATCGCAGATTATATTGCAGAATTTCATAAAAACATGTACGGCATCCGCGACTATGCACTCTGCCTCTGTGAAATGCTTCACGATGCGCAGGGGTATAAAACGTATACCGATCAGATGGAATTGTGCGTTTATATCAAAGACAATGAGCAGAAGACCGGAATCCGCATTCCATTTGAACGGCGGGAACTTCTGCCGGAAGAACTGATCAGCGATAAACCGCAGGTGTGGTATTTTGCGCCGATTCATTTTCAGGACAGCTGTTACGGTTATGAAGCCTTTCAATTTTGGACTTGGGAAAATACGGCAAAATTATTCTTCCGCTGGAATATCAATATTGGCAACAAAATTCATGATCTGCTCATTGAAGATAAGATGAAAACGTTGATCGATGAACTTGCCTATATGTACGACCGCGACGAATTGACCGACTGGTACAACCGCCGCAGACTGGAAAAGCAGGGTGTGCGGCTGTTGGAGCAGGCAAAGCAGGAGAAGAGCCCCTTGTTTTTGTGCGTTATCGATCTCGATGGAATGAAGCAGATCAATGATAATTTCGGGCATATCGAGGGAGACTTTGCATTGAAGAAAGTATGCGAGACGATTTCGGGGGCGTGTCGGGGAGAATATTTGTGTGCGCGTACAGGTGGTGATGAGTTTGTCGTATTGGCAAAAAATGTAACCGAGATGGAAGGCCGCGCATGGATGCTGAAAATGGAGAAAGAGTTGGAAAAATTCAACAAAACCAGCGAAAAACCGTATGCGATCCATGCCAGTTACGGAATTACGAGCCGTGTGCCCGAGGAAACGGAAAGCATGCAGCAGTATATCAAAGAAAGTGACGAAAAAATGTACCGTTATAAAGTGATGAACAAAAAACGGCGCGGTGAGGAACTCCGTTGAGATAAGGTGGTATGTCAGAGAAAATGAATAAGAAAAACAGGCAAAATTCTGTTCTTATGGGGATGCTGATCTGTATCGTCATTGCATTTGCTGTGACACTCGGTGGCTTTGCCATTTTGCGCAGACAGATGGCAAAGACAGATCTTGAGGAAACGAAAGAGCAGTCCTATGAGGCACATTATGCCTTTATTGTAGATAATCCGGAAGACGAATATTGGCAGCAGGTTTACGAGGCGGCAAAAGAAGAAGGCAAAAAGCAAAATATTTATGTCGAGCAGATTTTTGAAAATGTGTCGCAGACATATGAGACGAAAGAATATATGGATATTGCGATTGCAGAAAAAGTCGATGGCATTTTATTGCAATCCTCTTCCAAATCGGTCGGCCCGGAGATGAATGCGGCGATGGAAGCCGGAATCCCGGTTGTGACGATGCTGCATGACAACTACAGCGGCAGGCGGTGCGCGTTTGTCGGAGTCAATGACAGCAGTCTCGGAGACAGTTATGCAGAGTTGATACAGGAAAATATTTCCAAAAAGAAAAAAGATGTCCTTCTGCTGATGGAAAAAAATGGAGACCTTGGAGACAATAATCTGGTTTTGCAGACCATTCGGCAGAAAGTGCAGGGAGCAAAAATTCGAGTACAGCTTCTTGAGGGAGAAGATGAATTCGCGACAGAAAAAGCAGTCAGAGACTGTATTTTGGATGAGAAACAGTGCCCGGATGTACTTGTCAGTTTGTCTTTGGAAGGAACCGCATATGCGTATCAGGCGGTTGTTGATTATAGTAAAGTAGGCACGGTCAAGATTATTGGAGCTTATGAAAATGATGAGATTCGGCGGGGGCTGGGAAAAAAAGTAATTGCAGCGAGTGTGGCGATTGATTCAGAGGCGATTGGAAAGACGGCAATCCAGGCATTGCAGGAATATAAGAAAAACGGTATTGTAAACGAATATCAGATGATACAACAAAACGTGATAAGAGGTGGAAAATGAAGCGAGCGTCGATTAGCACAAAAATGATCGTATTATTGATATTTACATCGGTTATGACACTGTTGATCAATGTTATGATGTTTCTTAATATCAATCAGGTACTTGTTCAGATTGAGCAGGTATATGCGACCAATGTGCAATTAAATAAAATGACAGAAGAACTGGATAAAGTGCATTCCGAGATGTTGGAATATCTAAAAACGAGAGATTCCGGCGTCTTGCAGGAGTATTACATCAGCCAGCAGAATCTGTCTGAGCAGCTGGCAATGGTGCAGGAAGAGACGATGGACCGACAGACGAGTGTGTTAAAAAATAATATTTATTATCTTGGAAAAAATTACCTAAAGATTTCCGAGGAGGCAGTAAAGGCAAAGCGTGGACGAGATGTGAACACTTATGGGGAGCGCTATGAAGATGCCGGAAAAATGAAAGAATATCTCAATGGCTACATCAGCAGCCTGAACAATATACAGTTTCAGGGAAATTCTCATAATTACCTGCTTTTGCAAAACTTCCTATATTATATGGAAGTAGTAGGAACGATTATGTTCTTCGTCGTTGTACTGTGCGATACGATCATGGTCGTTATGATGACGCGGCGTCTCACGAGACCGTTGAAAATTTTGTCGAGGCGCGCGAAGGAAGTTACAGCGGGGGATCTTTCCGTGGACATCCCGGTATTTCGCACCGGAGATGAAGTTGAGAGTCTGTCAAAAGCCTTTGATAAGATGATGGGAAGCATACGCGAATATGTCGAAGTGCAGCGTGTCAGCATGGAAAAAGAAAATGAGATGCGTGAAAATGAATTAAAAACACAGACGTTGTTAAAGGATGCCCAGTTAAAATACCTGCAATCGCAGATCAACCCCCACTTCCTATTTAATACATTGAATGCGGGAATGCAGCTTGCGATGATCGAAGATGCGGATAAGACGGCACTTTTTATCGAAAATATGGCAGAATTTTTTCGTTACAATCTGTCACGTATCAATGAAGATGCGACACTTGCGGATGAAATTCAGCTTGTCGACCATTATATTTACATTCTCAATGTGCGTTTTGCCGGAGATATTCATTATAAGAAGGAAATCGAGCTGGGACTGGAAAATGTTCTTGTGCCATCCATGATCCTGCAGCCACTTGTCGAAAATGCCGTGCAGTACGGTATCCGAGGCGTCGAGTGGGAAGGCTGGGTTACACTGCGCATCTGGCAGGAAACAGGGACTGTTTATATCGAAGTCGCTGACAATGGGCGCGGCATGAGCCGGGAACTCATCGAACGTGTGCTGCAGGGAGAAAATGTAAAAAACAGGAAAAACAGCAAATCCAATGGAATCGGTATTTACAATGTATTGGAGCGGCTGCAGATGTATTATACGACGGAAGATGTATTGGAGATCAAAAGTGACGGTGAAGGAAAGGGAACGCGCTTTACTCTGAAAATTCCGAAGGAGGTGAGACCATGATAAAATTACTGCTGGCAGATGACGAGGGAATTGTACTCGAATCCATGCAGCGGATCGTGGCGAAAAATTTTGGAGATACGTGCGAAGTGCGGACGGCAAAGACCGGACGAGCTGTCATTGAAGTTGCAGAAGAATTTCGACCGGATATCGCAATATTAGACATTCAGATGCCGGGAATCAACGGAATTGAGGCGATTGAAGAGATCAAAACATTCTGCCCGAGAACCTGTTTTATCATTATGTCCGCCTATGATACGTTTGACTATGCGAAAAAAGCGATGTCACTTGGCGTTATGGATTTTATTACGAAGCCTGCCAACACTTCGCGTATCGTCTCGGCACTTGAAAAAGCGATGGATGAAGTGCGCAAACAGCAGAGACGATGGGAAAAAAGTCTGGAATACAAGGAAAAATTGGAAGCCGTCGTGCCGATCATTGAGAGCGGAATGATTTATTCGATCTTATTTCAGGATAACTATTCGGGAGATACAGAACGTTTCCGTGAATTGCTCGATATTCCGGGAGATTATGGAATGATTCTTGTGATCGAAGTCGGCGATGCGATCGAAAACCGAAAAATGACGAATGTCGTCGGAATGTCGGTTAAAGCGCAGAAATTTTACGATGAATTCCGCCAGATCGTGAAGGAATTTTTTCCGGCGACGGTAGGACCGGTTATGACCAATAAAATCGTCGTTTATGTGCCGGCGGCAGCTCCGGAAAAAGAATACAATGAACGAGTAAAAATTATCGAAAAAACCGACAATATGATACAGAAACTGATCTCGCGTATTGAATTACAGTTTCGTGCCGGAGTCGGAAGCATCCGCCCGGTGGATGACATTTATCCGTCGTATCAGGAAGCCTGTCTGGCGTTGAAAAAGGCTGAAGGGACAGTAATGCATATCAATGACCTTGTGGCGGCGCAGGATGTCGAGGAAAATTATCCGCTGGAGACAGAAAATGCGATGTATGTGGCACTCAAACGTGGTGATGTGTCAAAAACGCTGGAAGAGGCTGCGCAGTTTTTTGATTGGATGCAGAAAAATTATGCTTCCTGCCTTGACGATGTCCGCCTGAAAGTGCTGGAACTTGTCATGTATGCTGAGCGAATTGCCTTTCACGAAGGCGGAATGTCTTATCATTTCCGCGATCGAACAAATTATCTGGCGACGGTAACCGGTTTTACAACGATGGATCAGCTGCAAAGCTGGTTTCTTGATCATATGAAAGCAGCGGCAGAGATCATTCATGTGAAGGCGAGTGAGAAATATAGTGATATTGTTGCAAATGCGAGAGATTATATTGGGAATAATTTCCAAAAAGACATCTCACTGGATGAAGTGAGTCGTGTCGCCAATGTCAGTCCGTATTATTTTAGTAAAATATTTAAAGAAGAAACCCGCGAGACGTTTGTCGAATATCTGACGGGACTTCGGATGGAACACGCAAAAAATCTGCTGCGGGAAAAGGAAAAAAGCATCAAGCAGATCTGTGTGGAATCCGGTTACAGCGACCCGAATTATTTCAGCCGGATTTTCAAAAAGACAGTTGGTGTGACCCCGTCGGAGTACCGAGAAGGTTAGAAAGAAGGAACGTATGAAGCAAGTAAATATAAGAAAGATCTGTCTTTTGCTCTGTGTGGCAGCAGTCGTTTTGCTGACCGGATGTGGCGCAGGCGAGCCGGAAAAGAAAAGCGACTCGGACGGAATCCGGATCGGATTTTCTTTTGATTCCCTTGTCATCGAGCGGTGGCAGAGGGACCGCGACGTCTTTGTATCACGGGCGCAGGAACTCGGAGCTACCGTCAATGTGCAGAATGCCGGCGGAGATGTGGCGGCGCAAAAAAAGCAGATTTCGTATTTTATTGAGCAAAAAATGGATGTGATCGTCGTTGTAGCAGCGGATACAGCGGCACTCAGCGATGTGGTCGCGCAGGCAAAAGAGCGGGGAATCCGCGTCGTTGCCTACGACAGAATGTTGGAAAATGCCAATGTGGACCTGTACCTCTCGTTTGACAGTGAAAAGGTTGGCGAGATTTACGGCGATGCGATCACCCGGAAATTTCCAAAAGGCGCACAGATACTGGAAGTCCTTGGTTCGTCGGAAGATTACAATGTGAAATTGATGGAAAAAGGGCTGGCTTCCAAATTAGGCAGTACCTATAAAGTTGTAGAAAAAAATTATGCAAAAGGCTGGATCGCAGAGCAGGCATATGATATCGTTTCAGAATATTTTTCCAAAGGGAATTCTTGTGATGTCGTGGTGTGTGGCAATGATGATCTTGCAACACAGGCGATTCGTGCACTTTCGGAAAACCAGAAAGCCGGAAAAGTGTATGTCCTTGGGCAGGATGGTGATCTTGCCGCCTGTCAGCGTATCGTCGAGGGGACTCAGGGGGGAACGGCATTTAAAAATATTGACGAGCTTGCGGAGAATGCGGCAGATCTTTGTGTGAAACTTGCCAAAGGCGAAGATACCGGTGTGAAGGCGACGATGTCCGATGGCACTTACGACGTACCAAGTTACCAGTTTTCCCCGGTTTTCGTTGATTCGGAAAACATCGATCAAGTGATCATCGAGGGTGGCTTCCATACGAAAGAAGAAGTATATCTCAATAAAAAAGCGAATTAAGAGCAGTAGCACAATTTTGAAATTAAGATTGTGCTACTCTTTTTTTGTGCTGTCAGGAAAATCGCAAAATTGTCCATTTCATCGTAAAGCATTCCTATTTTGATTATGTTATATTAAACCTAAAGAAAATCATGAGTGGTTACACATAAGCAAAATAAATTGAGAAGGAGAATGGCTATGAAGATGATAAAAAAATGGATCGCTTGCCTGATGGCAGTCGGAATGATGCTTTCGCTGACCGCCTGCGGAGTAAGCGGAGATCAAGTGGCAGTCAATAAGCCACAGCAAAAAGACCCGGATGCGAAAAAGCGGATCGCGGTTTCCATGCCGACAAAGGATCTGCAGCGCTGGGCACAGGACGGAAGTAATATGAAAGCGCAGCTTGAAAAACAAGGATATGACGTAGATATCCAGTATGCGAACAACGATATCGCAACGCAGGTCAGCCAGATTGAAAATATGATCGCTGTCAATCCGGATGTTTTGGTAGTTGCTTCTATCGATGGTTCGGCACTTGGAACTGCTTTGCAGGGAGCGAAAGGACTGGGCATCCCGGTTATCTCCTATGACCGTCTGATCATGCAGAGCGACGCCGTATCGTATTATGCAACATTTGACAATGAACTTGTCGGAGAACTTCAGGGGCAGTACATTGAAGATAAACTGGATCTGAAAAATGCAAAAGGACCATTTAATATCGAGCTTTTCACCGGTTCTTCCGACGATAACAACTGTAACTACTTCTTTGGCGGTGCGATGAAGATTCTCCAGCCGTACATTGATTCCGGAAAACTGGTAGTTCGTTCCGGTTCAACGACGTTGGCAGAATGTGCGACAGCAAACTGGTCCACTGAGGAAGCCCAGAAGAGAATGGAAAATATTCTGGCAGCGTACTATCAAGATGGTACAAAATTGGATGCGGTATTGTCTTCCAATGACTCGGTAGCAAATGGTATCACCAATGCACTGGTCGCTTCTTACAAAGGCGACTTCCCGATCCTGACCGGTCAGGACTGTGATATCACATCCGTAAAAAATATCATTGCCGGCAAACAGTCGATGTCGATCTTTAAAGATACGAGACAGCTGGCATCCAAAGTAGTAGAAATGGTAACAGCGATCATTGAAGGAAAAGAAGTTCCGGTCAATGACACAGAAAGTTATGACAATGGAAAAGGAATCGTGCCAACGTATCTTTGCCAGCCTGTCTTCGCAGACCAGGATAACTACAAAGAAGTGTTGATTGATTCCGGATATTATAAAGAATCTGATGTGAAGTAAGGAGGGGTGACCGATGGCAGAATATATCTTGGAAATGAATGGAATTACCAAAACATTTCCCGGCGTAAAAGCACTGGATAATGTCAATTTGAAGGTGAAAAAAGGTGAGATTCACGCACTGGTCGGTGAAAACGGAGCCGGTAAATCGACATTGATGAATGTCCTCAGTGGAATCTACCCTTATGGAAGTTACGAAGGTGACATCGTTTACGATGGAGAAATTTGTAAATTTAAGGAAATTAAAGACAGTGAGAAAAAAGGTATTGTAATTATCCACCAGGAACTCGCACTGGTACCGTATATGACGATCGCAGAAAATATGTTTCTTGGCAATGAGCAGGGAAAGAAAATGGCGATTGACTGGACGAAAACCTACGGACGTGCCGAGGAGCTTATGAAAAAGGTAGGGTTGAAAGAAGATCCGCACACTTTGATCAAAGATATCGGAGTCGGCAAACAGCAGTTGGTAGAAATTGCCAAAGCACTGGCAAAAGATGTAAAACTTTTGATCCTTGACGAGCCGACGGCATCGCTCAATGAATCCGATTCGCAGGCACTTTTGGAACTTATGCTTGAGTTTAAAAAACAGGGAATGACATCGATCATCATTTCTCACAAATTAAATGAAATTTCTTACGTGGCAGATAAGATTACGGTTATCCGTGACGGCTCCACGATTGAGACGATGGATAAAGAAGTGGACGATTTCAGTGAAAACCGTATTATCCGCGGCATGGTTGGACGAGAATTGAGCAATCGTTTCCCGGCCAGAGAAAATGTCAAGATCGGCGAGATTTGTATGGAAGTCGATCATTGGACCGTTCATCATCCGATGACACCGGCAAAGAAAGTGGTTGACGACGTATCCTTTTATGTACGCCGCGGCGAAGTGGTCGGCATCTCCGGTTTGATGGGAGCAGGACGTACAGAACTTGCGATGAGTCTGTTTGGACACAGTTACGGAACCGGCATCAGCGGAACGATTAAAATGAATGGAAAGGAAGTTCATCTGAAAAATGTACGTCAGGCGATCGATCACAAACTTGCGTATGTGACCGAAGACCGAAAAGGCAATGGATTGATCTTAAGTAATCCGATTTACACTAATACGTCTCTTGCGAAAATGGACAAAGTCAGCCGCTATGGTGTGATTGACAAATTAAAAGAAGTTCAGATCGCAGAAGATTACCGGCAGAAACTTCATACGAAAGCACCGTCGGTTTACCAAAATGTGGGAAATCTAAGTGGTGGTAACCAGCAGAAAGTGCTTTTGGCAAAATGGATGCTGACGGATCCGGACGTATTGATCCTGGATGAACCGACACGAGGAATCGACGTTGGAGCCAAATACGAGATTTATTGTATCATCAATGACCTGGTGGCAGCAGGAAAATCTGTCATCATCATTTCTTCGGAATTACCGGAAGTGCTTGGCATGAGCGACCGCATTTATGTCATGAATGAAGGTAAAATGGTGGGCGAAGTAGACGGAAAAGAAGCAACCCAGGAAATTATCATGTCATATATCATGAAATCAGGAAAAGGAGCGTGAATGAAATGAATCAGGTGAAAGAAGCTTTGAAAAAAAATACAATGGTGATTGCGCTGATCATCGTTGCAATATTCTTTACATTTATGACAGATGGAGCACTCCTCTTGTCATCCAACATAACGAACTTAATCGCACAAAATGGTTATGTCGTTATTCTTGCAGTAGGTATGTTACTTTGTATCCTTACCGGTGGTAACATCGACTTGTCCGTCGGCTCGATCGTGTGCCTGGTCGGTGCCGTAGTCGGAAAATTGATGGTAAATGGCGGCGTTAATATGTGGGTAGCCATCGGAGCCGGTCTTCTCGTAGGCCTTGGAATCGGTGTATGGCAGGCATTCTGGATCGCCTACGTCCGCATCCCTCCGTTTATCGTAACTCTTGCCGGCATGCTTTTATGGCGTGGTGTCGCACTCCTCGTACTGGATGGCCTCACAATCTCCCCGATGCCGGATGAATATATCGCATTGTTTAACAATTACGTACCGGGTTATGGAACCGCTCTTGCAGCCGGCATCCTGATCAGTGTAGGTTATATCGCTTCCGTTATCTGGAAACGAATTAAAGCAAAGAAAAACGGATATCAGCAGAGCAATCTTTACGGCGATATCGCAAGATGTGTCATCATTACCGCAGTGGTTATGTTTGTCTGCATCAAATTGTACAGCTACAAAGGTCTGCCGACAATCCTCATTCTTCTTGCCGTAATCGTAGCAGCTTATGCTTACTACACATCCAAAACCGTTTCCGGCCGTTACTACTACGCAGTCGGCGGTAACGAAAATGCAGCAAAACTCAGTGGTGTCAAGACAAACCGCGTATACTTCATCGCTTATGTCAACATGGCAGTGCTTTCTGCAGTCGCAGCTCTTGTCTGCATCGCCCGTTTCAATTCCGCAGCACCTACAGCCGGAACAAACTACGAAATGGATGCAATCGGTGCCTGCTTCATCGGTGGAGCTTCCGCATACGGTGGAATCGGAACCGTACCCGGAGTAGTAATCGGTGCCATCTTCATGGGTGTTCTGAACAACGGAATGTCCATCATGGGAATCGACGCAAACTGGCAGAAAGCCGTAAAAGGACTTGTCCTTCTGGCAGCCGTAGCCTTTGACGTAATTTCCAAGAAAAAACAAAGCAGCAAATAAGAAGAACCAAGAATTACGAAGGCTGCACAGCAGCATTCGTAATTCCAGGGAGAAAACTTCATCAACTTATATTACAGGGGGACCAGCCGGAAGGCTGGTCCCCTTGGCGTGGGAGGAGGTTTTTGGGGCTTTCCTGTGGTGTGTGGCGTTTGGGGGGAGGAGATGAGTCTGCTTGCAATGAATACGAAAATAGTGGATATATTAATTCAAAATAGCTTTTTCCATTGTTTTCCAACCCCAAACATGTTATACTGGAAATATGGAAAAAGGATAAGGAGAGGAGTGACTTCAGATGAATTATAAGATCGCTCTCTGTGATGATGACACAAATTACATGGATGAATTAGAAAAATTGCTTAAGAAATGCAGTCAGCAAGAAGACCTATTAGAGATTGTGAAATGTACATCGGGAGAACAATTATTAAACAGTGATATTGATAATGCGGATGTTGTATTTCTAGACATTCAGTTGAAAGGAATGGACGGAAATGAAATATCGGTTGAACTTAGGAAACGAGGGTATCAGGGAGTTTTGGTACACTGCTCCGGAATTTACATGCCGACACCCGAGACGATTAAGATTTCGCCCTATCGTTACATATTGAAGCAGGCAGAAAAAGAAGAGGTAATGAAAGATCTTTACGATATCTTCAAGGAAATTGCGAGACGCAAAAAGGTCTATAGCATAGAAGCGTATTATAAGCGGGAGAAAATTACGGTTCAAACAGCAGACATCACATTCATAACGCATCATAAAAATGGAAAAAGCATATTGCATGTAAAAGAATCCCTTGAAAAAATATATTCCGATGGAAATATTATTGCGCCATACTCTTTCAAAGAATTGATGAATATGCTGGATAAATCCGATTTTGCCATGCCACATAGCAGTTATATTGTGAATCTGCATTATATATTGGGGCAGCGGGAAGGAGACTTTATTAAAATAGGAACAGAAATGATCTCTATTTCAAGATCAAAAAAACAGGAATTTAAAAAGAAAATGATGCAGTATTTTGGAAATAAATATCCGGAAAGGAACAATGGATGAACGAAAGTATACTTTACAATATTTGCATGCTTGTTTCGACCATGGTAGAAGTTTATCTTGTTTTCGATTTTTATAAAGCTTTTCATGCAAAAACAGAAATTTTCAGAAGCCGCGTTTGGGAACTCGGGTTGGCAGGAATTGTCATTGTACTCAATACAATTGCAAATCTGCAAAACAACAGTAAATTAAATTTTGTTGTTACCTGTTTCTTATGTTTTTTTGTTGGTATGGTATTAGTACAGGGAAGTGCTGTGTTACGTATATTTCATGGAATTATCATAATTGTAGTTTTTATGAGTGCAGAGATGATTTTCTATTTTTTGCTAAATGTTTCGGTTAATTTGCCAACAAATGAAATATATAAAAATCATTTTGTGATGCTAAGCAGTATTATTGCGATAAAATTGATTGAGTTTGTCATTTTAACGATCATTAAGCAGATATCGAAGATACAGGTAAGAAAAATATCATTGAAAATATTTAGTGCATTTATTATTATTCCGCTTGCAACGATCGGGCTTATGGCACTGATTCCCTACATTCGTGTGGGCGGGGATGAACTTACCTCAAGAGATGTGGTGTTGATTATTTTATATCTAATTCTGCTTTGCGGAAATATTATTTTGTTTTACATCTTTACAAAATACAGTCAGCTTCAGGAACAGAAAATGCTTTTGGAGATCAGTCAGACAAAATACGATGAGCGGAAAAACTGGCATGATAAGCAGGACAGTATCGAAAAAGGATATAAAGAAAAAATACATGATATCAAATATTATCTAAAACAGATTGGCATTTATCTTCAAGAAGGACAGGACGATAAGATTCAAGAAGTTCTTGACAGTCTGCAGATAGGAATTCATAAAGAAGAGGAGAAGATTATTTGTGCCAATCATTTTTTAAATATACTTTTGGGTGATTTTAAGAGAGGGGCAGAAAAGGAAAAGGTACCGACAGAAATATTTGTGGAGGGAGGATTCAAGGTTGAATTTGTGCAGGAAATTGACATTACGTCACTTTTAGGAAATCTGCTGGATAATGCCTTGGAAGCAGCTAAAAAATGTAAAAAAGGGAAAATATGGGTATATTTGTATATGCAGAATGATGGGGAGTTTGTTGTTTTCCGGATTAAAAATACGTATAATGGCGCCATCATTCAAAACGGTGAACAGTTTATGACGACAAAAGAAGAAAAAAATTTTCACGGTATCGGACTGCGTAATGTAAACCGGATTGTTGAAACTTATTCGGGGGACATTTATAGAAATTATGACGGTAAAATATTTGAGACAATGATAGTTCTCCCTAATCCGACTTCTGAAATAGAGACTGAATAGTCACAAAAATTACAAATATTGCACTTAAAATGCAAATATTGCACCTTCAGTTGAAATTGATAAAAAATTATGCGATGATAAAATTATCAAATTCAATAGGAGGTGTTTTTTTATGAAACTTAGGAAAATGGTATCAAAACTTATGTCATTTGGCGTGCTGAATAGTCTGGCCCTTGTGCTTGTTGCTCAGAATGTAAACCAGACATGTTCCTGGTTCTTCCATCAGCCGGAAGCACCGGAATCAGCAGATTGCTTCAAAAGACACTAAGTGGTGAGACTATGGATAAGTGGATACACAGCATAGTGGATAAGAAGATAGAACAGGGCGAGTTTTCAAAAAGCAAAAGGGATTTATACATATATGGATATACGTTGCTGCTCGAAAAAACGATTATCATTCTTATTACAATCACAATAGCAGTTATTTTTAAGGCCTACTGGGAGATCATTATACTGTGTATTGCATTTATCCCTTTGAGGCAATATGCGGGAGGCTATCATGCCAAAACGCGGTCGGCATGTTTGACTCTATCAGCATTGTACATGATAGGGGCTGTTTTATGGATTGGTTTTGCAAAAAACCATTTGATTTTTCCGTATAACGTGCTGATTGAGGGAGTATGTGCCGGAATTGTTTTTTGGCTGGCACCGATAGATACACAGACACGGCGCATATCGGAGAGTGAAAGAATTTATTTTAAAAGGGTTACCAGAATCATACTTTTAATACAGAGTGCAGTTGTAATCGGATTGATCTGTTTTCAGAAAAATCAAATTGTAACCATTATTTTAACCGGTCATATGGGAGTCGCAGGTTCGCTGATGATAGGAAAAAGAGTACTTAGAAGGGACGAGAGGAGGAAGTTTTCGTGATAAATAAAGATACACAAAAGATAAAAAGAATCGAACTTCCTATATGTACCACACCGGAAGTTCGAACTTACTCTTATTATGCTCTGCCTCAATGCATCATTATGGCAGAGGAAAGAATTGGAAAACGAATCGCGGAGTTTGAGATCTGTGAAACGGATAATGATACATGGACATCTATCGGGATGAAAAAAGAAGGGATGCATTGGAAATATGAAAGTGAGGACAAATATAACCGTTTTTGTAATGGATGTATTTATCGACCGTTATCAGACAATGAAGGATATGTACATGTTAAAGTGAATTTTCAGCAGGAATCCGAACCCTGGGCTGCTGTCAATGTGTTTTTGACAGATGACGAAGAAAATGTTTTATTAGGTGACAATGAGTATATCTGCCGCTTTGGAAACTTTATTCATGATGGAGTATCATTGTATTATTCAGGAAAAAAAGAGCAGATGAAGGAAAGGCTGGATGGAAAACAAGGGGACTTTGTATTAAGTCTGTCAAATGGCAAAATAGAGTGCTTTTTTGGAATAGGAAAACAGATTAAAAAGATTGGAGAAAAACAGATTAATACCACGAAAAAGTTATACATCGGAGTGCAGGTAAGACATGAAGAAAATTCGTTTTATCCATGGCTGTTTAGTAATTTTATTCAGATAAAATGTAATTTGGATAGTGAACATCGACGGCTGGAATTTTACAATTTTTATAAAAAGGAACAGTTCGATCTGCCCAACCATTTTTTGGATTATAACTATGTTAAAGTGAGTGATATGCTGCATTATGGAGGTGTCAAAGCGTTAAAATGGGAACTGGAGCAGAAAAGATATATAGAAATAAAATTGGATCAGTATTATTTGTTTGGGAGAGACGAATATCATTATGCACATCACCTTCATCAGAATTTGATTTATGGGTTTGATGATAAACAGAAAGTGTTTATGACAGTAGGATATGATAACTCAGGTAAAATACAAAGGTATAACGTTTCATATCGAGATATAAATGAAACGTTAAAACGAAACAAGAGTCATATAATTAAAATTATAACGTATTGCCAGGGCTTTCGGTTTTATCGTTTTATGCCGGAATACATAAAAAGAATTTGCAAAGATTATTTGGAAGAAAAAAATACAGAACTGCTTATGCAGGCATTTTTGCCAACAGAAAAAACGGTTCAAGGAATCGGAATCTACCGAGAACTTTGTACCCAGAAAGGAATTAATCTTTTGATTGCAGACAGGCGAATCTCGTATCTGTTGTATGAACATAAAGTAATTATGGAAAAACGTATCGAGTATATGTGGGAAGAAAAACTAATAAATGAAGAGTTGTACAAAAAATTGAAATTATTATCACAAACAGCACGAACAACGGCATTTAATTTGGTTCATTTGATGCAGAAATATCGTTTCCGGCCAGATAAAAGAGAGGATGGATTGATAAAACACATGATATCAGAACTGGAAGAAAATGACAAAAAACTCATGTATGCTTTAGTGTACGAATGGGAAATTGATGAAAAGGAGAGCAGAGATGCCTGATGAAATAAGAGACAAATGTTTGAAAATCATAGCAGGTTCTTGTGAATTAGATGTAAAAGAATTGTATCAGAAATATGCGAAAGAGCCTTTAGAGATGGATTCTTTTGCTATGTTTAATTTGGTTTTACAACTGGAGGAGGAATTCAAAATCGAATATCATGACTTTGAAGAACTTACATTTCATATGAATGAGTTGGATGATCTGGTTGGATACTTAGTGAAACTTATTCAGGAAAAAGGAGATGAAAGATGAATCGTAGATTTGAAATGGCAAGGCATGCCTATACGACAGTTCCTTTTTATCGGGAATTAGCGGAAAAAGAACCACAAATACTGATGTGGATTGAAAGTGGTCAGTGGGAAAAACTGCCCTTGGTTAAAAAAAATCAAATTGTTTTACAGCAAGATAAGTTTATATCAGATGACTATTTGGGAGAGTTAGTTATGGGGAGGCTTAATCGCACTCATACATCTGGAAGTACAGGAACATATCTTGATGTATACTGGAGTAAGACGGATATGTCGGCTGCTTTGCTCCCTTTGTGGATGGAAAGGTTTCGACAAGCTGGAGTACGAACAAACGATAAAGTTTGCCTTTTTAATACGACATTACAAGAAGATTACCAGATTAATGGTAATAAAATGTTAATATCAAAGCAAAAGTTAAATAGGGAAAAATTAATAAGAATTTATCAAAAGATGGAAGAATTTAATCCGTCATGGTTATTAGTACATCCGGGAATTGCGCAGATGATTTTGCAAATGGTAAAAGAAGAACAATTACCTATATTACCAAATTTGAAATATATTGAATTAACAGGCGAGATGGTGACGGCGGGCTTGAAACAAAGTTTGGAAAAAGTATTTTCTTGTCAGGTAAGAAGTCATTATGGAACAATGGAAGTTAGTACAATCGGATATGAATATCAAGAAACATATCAATTGTTTAATCAATCTACATATGTAGAAATTATTGATAATAATGGACAATTAGTAAATGATGGAGAATATGGAGAGGTTTATGTAACATCCCTGCATAATCATGCGATGCCGTTCGTCAGATATGGAATTGGTGATGTTGGAAGAATCGTGATGAGAGATATTACTAAGACCAAGTTGGAATTAAAACATGCGAGAAAAAATGATCTGTTGATGATGCCGGATGGGAGCAGTAAATTGCCGGATGTTTTGTTGGGACCGGTAGAGCAGATAAATCAATGTATGGAACGAATGATTTATCAGTTTCAGGTGTTTCAGCAGACAAGAGACTCGCTGTTGATAAATGTTGTGTTGGATAATGATATGGAAGGAGGAGAGTTTGAAAAACTTTACCAGAAACTATTCGAAGAGGAGTGGAAGGAAGAGTTTAAATGGAAGTTTCAATACAGCAAAGAGGTTCAAGTGAATCAGGAAACTGGAAAAAGCGGCTGGTTTTTCAGCCAAGTTTAAATTGTAAAAAGGAGAACAAGACTATGAAGAAAAATTTACAAAGAATGGTTGCAATTGGATTGCTTTGTGCAATGACTGCAACACGTTTGATGCAAGGAAAGGCAGAATTTATATCTGCAAAAGATACGGTTAAAGAGTATGTACTCACAGTAGATAATGAAAAGGATTTTAATAAAATTAAAAAACAATATAAAGAAAATATCGTAGAAGACTATCATACATATGATATTACAGGAAAAAAATCTATTTATATTGGATTGACAGAGAGACAGAAGGATGAGTTACAATCTATAAAGGGTGTTTCAGACATAGAAACTAATATAGAATTTTCGGCAAGCGGGACAAATAATGAAGTGGTAAACAAAAAGGATGCAAAAGATCCTGATGCGGATAACTGGAATATGCAAATGATTGGAGCAACAAAGAAGGTTATTGACCAAGAAAAAAATAGCAAAATTAAAGTTGCTATTATGGATTCAGGGGTGGATTATTCACAAGATGTAAATGTTGTTGAAAGGGTTAATCTTGTGGATGATGAAAAAAATATTGCACCATACTATGAAGATATAACAAGTCATGGAACAAGTGTAGCGGGAATTGTAGCGGATATTGCTCCCAAGGCAAATTTGTATTCTGTGCGCGTATTAGATGCTAACAATACAGCAACATTAGATCGAGTAATTGAAGGAATTTATTGGTGTATTGACAATCATATGGATATTATAAATATGAGCTTTGGAACAGATACTTATTCAGTTGCACTTGAACAAGCTATATGCGATGCAGAAAAAGCGGGAATATTACTATTGGCTTCAGCTGGAAATGGGGGAAATAATAGTAAGGTGGAATATCCAGCGGCTTTTGAACAGGTAATTGCAGTGGGAAGTGTTGATAAAAATGCAGAATTAACGAAGGAAAGTGCAACAGGAACGGAAATCGAGTTAGTGGCACCAGGAAGTCAAATATTGACAGATGGAGCATTTGGTGGTACACTAGTCGCAGGAGGAACAAGTTTATCTGTGGCGCATGTAACAGGAGCTGCGGCAATTATATGGCAACAAGATTTAAATAAGAAAAGTCAGTTTATTCGTACTGTGTTGGCAGAGTCTTCAAGAAGTCTTGGTGAAGATAATAAGTTTGGAAATGGATTGATTGATGTAAAATATGCATTGGAACATTACAAGCAATATGAAGAGAATTATAGAGAAAATGCGGTTGAAACAATGAGTACAGAGATTGTTAATGACTTGGAAAATCGAGAGGCTGTAAAAGTTTTTGATGAAGTAGCATTAGTAGAGGGACAATGGAGTAGTGAGGGCCATCAAAAATTAATTGATGATGCCAATGGGTTACCAGGACTTGAGGTTGGTTTTACTTCTGATGAAATGGTTATTATAAAGGATGCTTGCGCAAAAGTGGATGGGATTATTGACCATGGAACAAATGAAGAAGCTTCATTATATTACTTTAGAGAAGCTACAGATAATATTCTTCATGGAAGATATAATTATATATCTACTATGAGATATTTATATCGGGTATGCAGAGGAGTCTATACATCATCAGATGTAACAAGTTGTTGTAATAGCCTACCATACTCTCCATATACGGATTATCCAGATTTAAATCAAAAATATTCTAAGAATTTAAAAAAAGCAATAGTATACATGACGTCAAGCAGCACGCCTATTGCAACTAGAGCGAATATTCCAGAATATCAACAAAAAGGTCTTCGCATATTAGGAATGCTTATGCATTTAGTGGGAGATACTTATGCGCATAAAACGCAAGTCCCAAAGGATTGTATTACAAAAGGAGAAATAACTAAAGAACAAATGATAAACAAGGCATATTGGAATGAGTTTAGCCAAAAAATCCAACAAGGCATGATGTTCAATAAAATTAAAAAATATTTGGGAAGTGGTTATGAAGATAATGCTCAATTTTATTCTGAAAGATATAATGCTGCAAAGGAGGTTTCAAATAATATACTGAGACATTTTGCTGCACAAATGACGGATGTTGCATTTCCAGAAGCAATGTATGCTGCGAGAAAATACGATGAAAAAAGTATATTTTGTGAGGAGACAAGATTGGCATATTTTTCAAAACATGTACGCTGGGAGTATAACGATTTGGATAGAGCTTGTAGGTTAGGAGTTATTAGCTTTACTCCCGGAGAGGGCGAATATATTAATGTAAAATAATGGTATACAAGGAGGTCATTATCTATGAAGAAATTATTTATTAAAGCAGCAGTAGTTACACTTTTGTTTGGAACAATTTCAGGGTGTAAAGGAGCTATGCCGGCTCAGGCTGCACAAACAGAGGCAAAGTATATGGAGGATGTGTTGATAGATGAGGCGCATTTTCCGGATGAGAATTTCAGAAAAAATGTAGAAAATTTTCTTGATGTCAACAAAGATGGGATTTTGAGCAAAGCAGAACGTGAGGATGTCTATTATGCAGAAATTGGAGGTGTGGGATATAAAGATACTTGGTGGTATACGGACATGAAATTTTCAGAACATTGGTACGGATATGCACCTGGGATATCTGTTACGCCAGATGAGGGACGAGTTAAAAGCGCAAGTAAAAAAACATTTTCTGTTTCACTAACGGATTTTTCTACAGGGCGTCCGGCAGAGGTTATGGATATTACAGGAATAGAATATCTGTTTAATCTGGAAGAAATTTTGATAAGAGATTACAGTATACAAAAGGGCTCATTGAAAAATAACGCAAATTTGAAAAAAGTTTGGGTAAAAAGTTCACGTTATGGAGCAGTTTCTTATGAAAAAATTCAGCAGGAAATTCCACTTGCACAGTTGAGTTATTTTCATATGATAAATATTAAGATTCCATCTAAAGGTTTAAATGTGTCAGATATGCCAAACTTAGAAGTGCTTCGTATTATTTTGCCGGAGGGAACAAATCAGACAATGAAAGCCTTGGATTTGTCAAAGCATAAAGCTTTGAAAGACATTGAATTGGCTAATATAACTCCGGCTTCACTGGATTTAAGAAAGAATACAAAACTTACTTCTGTCAAGGTGTATACAGGAAAACTAAAGTGCGAAAAGAAGTCAAGATATTACTATTATCAACCAAAGAAAAAAGTTAGTTGTAAGATACGGTTTCCGAAGAAAAATAACATTGCTACACTTTACTATTTTGTTGATAATACCAGTTTAGATGTCCGGAATCTTACAAAATTAGAAGATTTGCATACCTTAAAAACAACTCGCATCAAAGCAAAATCAAGCTGGGTTCGAAAAACATTTAATAAAAAGAATTGGGCTTGTGTATTTGTGAAAAACGGTATTATTCAAAAGAAGGTAAAGGCATCAAAGAAAAAAGTGACAATATTGTAATGAATTCGGTTGTTTAAGGAGACCGATATAACAAAAAGAACTATTTCATTTGTGCTGCTTGGGAATATTCTCAAGCAGCATAATTAATAGAAATATTTTTGTCGTCTATCCTTAAACTGTTGTTGTCTGTCAAAAAATGGTGCTTTTCCCCAAAAAGTATGGTATACTGGAAAACAAAAACAAGGGGGAATTTTTATGGATTTTGGTGATATTATTCTCGGTATCGTAGATGTGGGGATTTTGGTAGGGATTTTTGTTAGTTTCTATCAAATGATCTGCACAAAGAAAAGGATAAAAACAAATGGCTGCAAGGCGGCTCTAAAGAAACTGCTTTTGTGCGAAGGATATCTGTTGGCAATTGGGATAATTCAATTGTGGGTTGTGCTTTATCCGCCATTTGTTATTTACACATGGAATAAAGTTCTTTCCGGATGGATGGAAAAATTTGTTTGGCTTGAAAGAGGAGTCTGCTTGCTTGAAACGGTAATTGTGTTACCGATTTTTATTGTAATCGTGAGCATAGTAACGATAAAGGAAAGTCAAAGAAAAAGGGGAAGTAAGGTATAAAAAATAAGACGTTACCACCTGAAAAGTGTTTTGAAAATCGAATTTACCACCTGAAAAGTGTTTTGAAAATCGAATTTACCACCTTAAAAATGTTGTAAAAGCAAAATTTACCACCTGAAAAATGTTGATATTTTGACGAAAAGCAGATATAATAAGAACAAACAGGGTATAGTTCATTTGATGGAAAGGTGGTATTCTGTATGGAAAGAAATTTGTTTGGTAAGTTAGAAGGGTGGAAAAATAAGAAAAAAAGAAAACCTCTCATTATTCAGGGGGCCAGACAGGTTGGGAAAACTTGGATTATGAAAGAGTTTGGTAAACGGTATTTTAAGGATACTATTTATATAAATTTTGACAATAATGAGGTTATGAAAAATGTATTTGAGATTGATTTTGATATTTCCCGCATTATATCAGCTATAAAAATTGAATATGGAAAAAATTTTGAGGTGGCAAATACACTCATTATATTTGATGAAATACAAGAGGCACCGAAAGCATTAGCTTCGCTAAAATATTTCTATGAAAATGCTCCACAATATGCAATTATTGCAGCTGGGTCATTACTTGGTGTTGCACTTCATCAAGGAACATCTTTTCCGGTAGGGAAAGTGGATTTTATGCATTTATATCCGTTGAATTTTTCTGAATTTTTGCGTGCAAACGGAGAGGAAAATTTAGCAGAGTTATTACAGTCACAGGATTATCAAATGATAAATGCGTACTCGGTAAAATATACAGAATTATTGAAGAAGTATTATTATATTGGTGGGATGCCGGAAGTGGTTCAAACTTATTTGGATACAGAGGATTTTAATGAGGTACGGAAAATACAAAGGGATTTGTTGAAATATTATGAGGAAGATTTCAGTAAGCATGCTCCAAAGGATGTTATTCCTAGAATCCGAATGGTATGGAATTCAATTCCAGCACAACTTGCAAAGGAAAATCGTAAGTTTATTTATGGTTCTGTTAGAGAGGGTGCCCGGGCAAAAGATTTTGAATTGGCCATTCAATGGCTGGAAGATGCGGGATTGATTATAAAAAATTATAGGGTTAGTAAACCGGGGATTCCGTTGATTGCATATATGGAATTAAATAATTTTAAAATGTTTATGCTGGATGTTGGATTGCTAGGGGCAAGGGCGGATATAACGGCAAAAGTTTTGCTTGATGGCAGTCGGATATTTGAAGAGTTTAAAGGAGCGTTGACAGAACAGTTTGTGGCACAGCAGTTGAAAGCAGCAGATCGAGAATTATATTATTTTTCTACAAAAAATTCTACTGGTGAAATTGATTTTTTGATACAGCAAGATATGCAATGTATTCCTATTGAAGTCAAAGCGGAAGAAAATCTGCGTGCAAAAAGCCTTAAGGCCTTTTGTGAAAAATATAGACCTCAAACGGCGATACGTTCGTCTATGTCGAATTATAGACAACAAGAATGGATGATAAATGTTCCATTGTATATGCTAGATGAATTTTTGTGCAAAATGCCCTTTGAAATTCTCTAAAAATTTGTGTTACAATTATTGGAGAAAGGAATCTGTAAAGTGGAGGATATTCTGCACCTGGAAAAGCACGGCAGTAGACGAACGGTATTTTGCACTTGCCGAAGATACACTGTATTCGGAACTGGAAGTTGCCTTAGAAAAAGATCATGCGGAGATTTATCAGATGATCTGTGAACGATGTGAGAAAGACTGAGATTTCTCATACATAAACCCTGCACCCCCTGCATACAATGAAACAACGAGTATACAGGGGGTAGTTTTTTGAAAACATATATCGAAGAGCGGGCTGTCGAGATTGCCAATTATATCGTGGAAAATGGGGCGACGGTGCGGCAGACAGCAAAGAAATTCGGGGTTTCTAAGAGTACGGTACATAAGGATGTGACCGAGCGGATGGAAGAAATCAATCCGCGGCTGGCGGCAAAAGCCCGGAAAATTTTAGACATCAACAAGTCAGAACGGCATATCCGGGGTGGAATGGCGACAAAAGAAAAGTATCATCATTTACATGAGACAGTGTAAGAGTTTAGGGCGGTCATTTTTTATAAAATGTTCGCCCTTTTTAAAATTGTGAGTTGCATTCCAAAAGCAAAATTGATATCATAACTTTAAGGATATATATTTTAGAAGGAGGAAGGGATATGACGCAGGCAATGAAACATTTAATGGATCAGTATATTATTGAAGTTCAGAAAATATATGGAACACATTTAAAAAGAGTGATCTTATATGGGTCTTATGCCAGAGGAGATGCGCGGGAAGATTCCGATGTCGATATTATGATACTGCTGGATATACCGGATATTGCGTTAAAGCAGTACAGCAAGCAGCTTTCCTATATGACTTATGATTTTAATATGGACAATGATCTGGACATTAAAACAATTGCAAAGAATGAAGAACATTTTAATAAGTGGGTTGTGAATTATCCCTTTTATGCTAATGTAAGACGGGAAGGAGTAGTGTTGTATGGAGAATCATGAGAATATAGGGACGGTGAAGGATTTGGTCTTGTATCGGGTTCAAACGGCAAAGGATGATTTGAGCTCGGCAAGAATTTTGTTGCGGGCAGGCGAATATAAAGGGGCTAATAATAGAGCATATTATGCAATATTTCATGCAATAAATGCGGTTCACGCGGTAAATGGGGATGCTTTTAAACGACATAAAGATGCAATAGCTAATTTTAACAAGAGTTATGTTAAGACGGAGATTTTTCCACGTGAAATTGGCAGAAAGATAAGCGAAGCTGAAGAAATAAGGCATGCAAGTGATTATGATGACTTTTATATCGCGAGCAGGGAAGAGACAGAGCGGCAAATTGATGTTGCGGATGAATTTCTACAGTTAGTTGAAGAATATTGCAATAATCAAAGTGCAGACATTTGAACCAAATGGATGTTTGGTTTAGGGCGGTCATTTTTTATAAAATGTTCGCCCTTTTTTCACATCTCAAAATCTTGTTTTTTGTAAAAAAAAGTGGTATGATGTAAGTTACTAGATAAAAAATCTCAATAAAACGCAGTGCTTCTAAATAAGAAAGCACGCCAAAGGAGGGAATTACCTTGGGAAATTCAACCTTTAGAGGAGGAGCACATCCGTACGAGGGAAAAGAACTCAGCATGGATGAGCCGATTCGTGTGATGGAACCGAAAACCGAGATGGTTTTTCCGATGTCCCAGCATATCGGTGCTCCGGCAACTCCTACGGTAGCAGTAGGTGATACAGTCAAGATGGGACAGATCATTGGCGAAGCGAGTGGATTTATCTCTGCCAACATCGTTAGTTCTGTTTCGGGAACTGTGAAAAAGATCGAACCGCGTCTGACGGGGTCCGGTGCCAAGGCAACTTGTGTTGTGATTGAAAACGATGGAGAAGATACTCCGGTAGAAGGATTAGGAGAAGACAGGGATTATACGACACTGTCCAAAGAGGAAATCCGTCAGATCATCAAGGATGCCGGTATTGTCGGAATGGGCGGAGCCGGTTTCCCGACAAATGTGAAAGTAACACCAAAGAATGAAGAGGAAATTGAGTATGTAATTATCAATGGAGCAGAATGTGAACCGTATCTGACTTCGGATTACCGCTTAATGCTTGAGCGTCCGGAAGACCTCGTTATGGGCTTGAAAGTGTTGCTTCAGTTGTTTGACAATGCAGAAGGTATTATCGCGATCGAGGATAATAAGCCGGAAGCAATCGCCAAATTGCAGTATCTGACACAGGAAGAGCCGAAAATTACGGTGAAACCATTGAAAACAAAATATCCGCAGGGAGCAGAGCGTCAGGTGATCTATGTGACGACAGGCCGCAAGATCTATTCGAAAATGCTGCCGGCAGATGCGGGATGCGTTGTGGACAATGTGCAGACAGTATTGGCAGTATATGATGCAGTGTGCAAATGTACACCATCGATGACTCGTGTTATGACATTGACCGGAGATGCGATGGCACAGCCGCAGAATTATAAAGTTCGTTTTGGTATGAGTCATGCGGAACTTCTGGAAGAAGCAGGCGGACTTGTGGAAGAGGGCGCAGAGAAGATCATTTCCGGTGGCCCGATGATGGGTATGGCGATGTTTGATCTCAATGTACCGATCACCAAGACCAGTTCTTCCATCCTTGCGATGACGAAGGACGAAGTCGCAGCCAATGAACCGACAAATTGTATCCGTTGTGGACGCTGTGCAAGCGTTTGTCCAAGCCACCTCGTTCCTCAGAAGATGGCAGAGGCAGCAGACCGCCAGGATCTGGATCTGTTCCAGAAATTAAATGGTATGGAATGCTACGAATGTGGTACTTGTACCTATGTTTGCCCGGCGAAGAGACGTTTGACACAATCCTTTAAGCAGGCACGCCGTGCCGTGATGGATCAGAGCCGCAAAAAATAATTTGCGCAGATAAATGGAGGTTATTTGAGATGGAGAAATTATTAAATGTATCATCATCTCCTCATGTACGAGACAAGTCATCTACCAAATCCATCATGAGAGATGTATGTATTGCACTGATTCCTGCGACATTGGTAGGAATTGGAAACTTTGGCGTACGTGCGCTGCTTGTCATTCTGACGACATGCGTCAGCACCGTGCTGGCAGAGTATGTATGGCAGAGATTAATGAAACAAAAAGTTACAACCTACGATTTTAGTGCACTTCTGACAGGACTTTTGCTGGCACTCAACCTGCCTGCAACATTGCCGCTTTGGATGTGCGTGATCGGCGGTGTATTTGCAATTATCATTGTAAAACAGTTGTTTGGTGGACTGGGTCAGAACTTCATGAACCCGGCGCTCGGCGCAAGATGCTTTTTGATGCTGTCATTCAGCAGCGCTATGACAAACAGTTTTGCAATTCCGAAAGGAAATAAGATCTGGGGCGGTTATCAGGCAACACTGGATGCGGTTTCCAGTGCGACCCCATTGATGCAGGTAAAAGAGGCTACCTGTCAGGCAGACCTCGCAACGACGCTGAAAGACATGTTCCTCGGTACGACTTGGGGAACGATCGGTGAGACATCCGCACTTGCTCTTTTGATCGGTGGAATTTACCTGATCGCGAAAAAGATCATCGACTGGAAAATTCCGGTAATTTACATAGCGACATTTACTGTATTTACTTTAATCTACAGCTACGCAACAGGCGCATACGTTCCTGTATTTATGGAATGGTGCGGCGGCGGTTTGATGCTTGGTGCCTTTTTCATGGCGACAGATTATGTAACAAGCCCGATTACATCCAAGGGAAAAGTATTGTATGCGATTCTTCTTGGTCTTCTGACCGGATTGTTCCGTTTCTTCGGAGAATCCGCAGAGGGTGTTTCCTTTGCGATCATCATTGGAAACCTGTTCGTGCCATTGATTGAACGAGTTACCATTCCAAAGGCATTTGGAAAGGAGGGCAAAGTCAATGAGTAGTGAGAAAAAAGAACGCTCTTTTGTGATCGATGCGATTATTCTTTGCGTCATCACGTTGGTTCTGGGAGGTATCCTGGCTGGCGTTTATACCATGACCAAAGGAACCATTGCCCAGAGACAGGCAGATACAGACAGTAAGGCCTGCGAGAAAGTCATTGCTTCCGTAGACGGTGCGACCGTTGCCGATGCCGGCGACGATGCCGTAGCACAGGCAAATGATTTCCTTACCAAACACATTTTGAATTCCTCAAAAGAAGTAGAAGAGGAACAATCCGAATCGTATTCCAAATATGTCAATGTGACAACGGTGAAGAAACTTCAGGTAAATGGTTCGGATGCCGGATATGTGTACATTGCAGATGCGAAAAAAGGTTACGGCGGAAGCATTTCCTTTGTACTTGGTGTGTACAACGGTACGGTGACCGGTATCGAGATTACGAGCCAGTCAGAGACAGCCGGACTTGGTGCAAACTGTGAAAGCGATAGTTTTAAAGATAAATTTGCATTGGACAAAGAGCTTCAATATCCTTCCAGTGACGAAATTCCGATGTTCTACAAAGCCGGAACGACGCCAAAAGACGAGAAGGGACAGATTGAGGCAATGTCCGGAGCGACCGTTACTTCCCGTGCGATTGCCAATGCAGTTAAAGGTATCCTTTACTATGATAAAGAGTTAAGGGGGGCTGAATGATGAATAAATATACAGAACGTCTTCATAACGGTATTATCAAAGAAAATCCGACATTTGTCATGATGCTCGGTATGTGTCCGACGCTGGCTGTTACGTCAAGCGCCATCAATGCGATCGGCATGGGACTTTCTACAGCAGTAGTATTGACATTGTCCAATATGATGATTTCGGCACTGCGCAATATTATACCGGATCGTGTACGTATTCCGGGATTTATCGTCGTTGTTGCGTCTTTCGTAACGATTGTGCAGCTGCTTTTAAAGGCATATCTGCCGGCACTTGACAGCGCGCTGGGTGTATATATCCCGTTGATCGTTGTAAACTGTATTATTCTTGGTCGTGCCGAAGCGTATGCTTCCAAGAATCCGGTTATCCTATCGGCACTGGATGGTATCGGTATGGGACTTGGATTTACGGTCGGTCTTACCTTGATCGGTATTTTCCGTGAAATTCTCGGAAGCGGATCGATCTTTGGATTCCATCTGATTCCGGATCAGTTCCATATTGCTATGTTTGTCATGGCACCGGGTGCGTTTTTCGTACTTGCCGGACTGACTGCGATCCAGAACAAATTGAAAATGCCTTGCGCAACCAATACACCGGAAGCAGAAGAAGCAGGATGTACCGGAAATTGTGCAGCATGTGCAAGTCATATTGAAACCTGTGGCAACACACCGGAAGAGAGAAAGGGGGAGGATGACAAATGACAATCTTTACAATTCTCTTTACGGCTGCTCTTGTAAACAACTTCGTACTGAGCCAGTTTATGGGTATCTGTCCATTCCTTGGTGTAAGTAAAAAAGTGGAAACAGCAGCAGGTATGGGAGGTGCGGTTGTATTCGTTATCACGATCGCCTCTCTTTGTACCAGTATTTTATATAATTATTTGCTTGTTCCGGCTCAGCTGGAATATTTGAACACGATTGTATTTATCCTTGTGATCGCTGCCCTTGTGCAGTTTGTAGAGATGGTTCTCAAGAAAATGATGCCGGCTCTTTACAAATCACTTGGGGTTTATCTGCCATTGATCACGACGAACTGTGCTGTACTTGGTGTGGCACTCCTGAGTGTGCAGAATGAATACGGCGTGCTTGAGAGCGTTGTAAATGGTATCGGCGCTTCTCTTGGATTCTTGCTTGCAATTGTTCTGATGGCAGGAATTCGTGAAAAATTGGAAAACAGTAACATTCCGGAAGCTTTCAAAGGTACACCGATCGTGCTGATCACAGCCGGTCTTATGGCGATTGCGTTTTGTGGCTTCGGCGGCGTGGGATTCTAAAGAAAGGGGCGAATTCATATGAATACGATACTTATTTCGATGGTGCTCCTTGGAGTTCTTGGAATCGCTATCGGTCTTTTGCTTGGTGTAGCAGGTAAGTTTTTTGCAGTTGAAGTGGATGAACGTGTAGAACAGGTCAGAGAGTGTCTGCCGGGCAATAACTGCGGTGGTTGTGGTTATGCCGGATGTGACGCACTGGCAGAAGCTATCGTAGCCGGAAAAGCAGAAGTAAATGGCTGTCCGGTCGGTGGAGCGGCTGTCGCAGAGAAAATCGGCACAATCCTCGGTGTAGAAGCCGGAGAAGCCGTAAAAATGGTTGCCAAAGTGCGTTGTGCCGGAACCTGCGAGCAGGCAAGTGTCAAATACAATTATGTAGGAGCGCAGGACTGCCGTCAGGCGGTAATGGTTCCCGGACGTGGAGACAAAGCTTGTTCTTACGGATGTCTCGGACTTGGTTCCTGTGTGGCTGCCTGCCAGTTTGGTGCCTTGTCGATCAAAGACGGCATCGCATCGGTTGACCCGGAAAAATGTGTCGCTTGTGGCAAATGTGTAGAAACTTGTCCAAATGGCGTAATCTCACTCCAGCCATATGACACCAAATATCAGGTAAATTGTAATTCCAAAGATAAAGGTAAAGATGTTATGAGTGTCTGCAAAGCCGGATGTATCGGCTGCGGTCTCTGCGTAAGACAGTGTGAATTTGGTGCTGTTACATTAGAAAACAACCTTGCGACGATCGATCCACTCAAATGCCAGGGCTGCGGAAAATGTGCAGAGAAATGTCCGAAGAAGGTTATCGCGTAGTATCTTGGGCATCTTCCCCTTGCAGAACGAATTTCTACGGAGGAGAATGCAGGACTTTCTTTCGAAGAAGGAAAAAGATGTTTCGTGCAGAAAACTTGAAAAGATATAAAGGAAAAAGTTCCGATTGCGGTACGCAATCGGGACTTTTTCTACTTTATCTCTTTTCTTCAGACAGTTCTGCACTCCACATCTCCTTCTTCTCGGGAAATTCCACGCATTCTCTGCTCCGCAGAAATAGTTCCGCAGGGAAAGATGCCCAAGATCCGTATGGCGGAGGGGAGTACCCCAGAAAGTGGGGGAAGGAGATGTTTGCGTGGTGAGATGTCGAAAAAAAGAAATATAACTTCAAAGTTATAAAATATATAACAAAATCTAATTGGACTTAGTACAAAGAATGAGATATAATAAAAAAGGAAAAATATGGTATGAAACATGGTCAAAGGAACTCGATTACAGAGGAAAAAATGCATATTTTGATTTTGCGTATGCGGTTTGCGTAGATAAAAAATATGCGGTAAGAGGTGCGGTTTATATAAGGTATAGTAAGGTTGATTTGGTTAATTTACCAATATATGATGGTATGTATGCAACATTGATTGGTAAGGGGCTAGCATGGTTTTGTCCTGAATTTGGTCTGATGTGGACTGCAATTACATTAGGAACTGAATGGAGTAACTATGATTGCCTTGAAAAGGCAAGAGCAAGTGGAGAAGAAACGGTTAAACTTGGACTAGAGTATCTTGAAAAACATGCAAAGGCGAGAAGTTATAAAATTTTGTGTAAAGGCCTTTTGAAAGCAATCGAAACAATTGAAATAGCCAGAAACTTTTATGATGATACAGTCAGATTAGACGATGATGTATACGATATTTGTGTGCAGCGTGGTGTGAAAAATCCGAAAATTGAATCAGAAATTAAGCAACAGCCTATATTACTGTTTGGCACTAACGGATGCAACAGATGGTTCGAAATTTCCGCAGTATATTGTGTTAGTTGATAGATAAAACAGAGGTGCTCAAAATGAGGCGAAAAGCAGCAGAATTTGTATTTTTATTATTATGTATATGTCTGATAAAAGGAACAGTTTGTTCAGCCGCCATGCAAGTGGCGGCTGGTCCTTGTGGTGAAAATGTTACATGGATACTGGATGATGAAAATGTCCTTTCAATAAGTGGAACAGGAAAAATAAGTGGCAGACCATGGGAAAAGTTCATGCAGTGGAAGAAGATTGAGAAATATCCGTCACCGCGTGATTATGAGTATGATATTGAGGAGGATGATCCGCATTTTGTGACGGTTGTGATTAAAAAGGGGATTACTGGAATTGGAGCAAACATTTTTTCTAGTCCTTATATTAAAAAAGTCATCCTGCCAGATGGTATGACCGAGATTGGGGCATCGGCGTTTAAATATTCTTCAATACAAAGTCTGGACATACCGGATTCCGTAGTGGAAATCGGCAGCGGAGCATTTGCCTGCTGTCGGCAGTTGACAGGGGTGCATTTACCGGAAAGTTTAACAAGGATAAGGGGACAAATGTTTTGTGAATGTATAGCGTTGAAAGATGTGACAATACCAGACTGTGTGAAAGAGATTGAGGAAATGGCGTTTAATGGGGCAAGCAACTTGGAGAAAATTACATTTGGAAAAAGTCTCACAACCATTCCTGATCAGCTTTTTACCGGATGCCAGCGGTTGCGAAAAATTGTCAATCATTCGAATACACGTTTTTCACTATCTGGGATTGGTGCAGAGACAGAAGTTGTTACATGGCATGAAAAGGACGCGATTATTTGGGAAGAATCAGACTTTAATAACAGAAAAGCCTATGAAGAATATTGGAAAAAACGCGTGGATTACGGAGTGGACATTACAGATATTTTGCCGGGAAAGACAGTAGTAGGATATGGAAAAGAGTATAAGATTCATTATGTGGCAATGAAAGGGGTAAAGGTAAAGGGAAAACTTCCTAAAAGTTTCCGGTATGGAAAGAGCATAAACCTGCCAAGCAAAGTTACAAAAAAAGGCTATCTATTTGTAGGATGGAATATTTCTGATGGCTATGGTAAGTGGGAGGCATTGCGTACGGATTCAAACGGAGAGATTTATTTTAATGGATTGACAGAGTGCGTTAAGGACACGGAACGAAAATATATATGTAAAATGACGCCGTGTTTTATAAAAGTAAAAGTCAAAAAGAAGGCGAAGAAAACGATTGTTCAGGTGGATTGCCGAAATCTTCCGAAAAAGGGAATGACTTCGGCAGATGTTGCCATTCGGTATTCATACAACAAAAAGATGAAGAAATTCAAAGTTTTCTGTAAGTCAAAATACATGAAAAAAGTGTATTTTGCACTTCCAAAATCATTCGGAGATTGTAAGGGTTATATGCAATTTGCGATGGTGGATGATAATTGTAATTATTTTATGGATTTTTACAAGAAAGCAGGATGGGAGATTGTCGGACGGTCACGTTCATGGATCTGGAGCAAAATCGTGGTGAGTAAAGGAAAGTGATACTAGGTGATCGAGAATGAAAAGTATGATCACAAAATTACGGAGAATAAAGAGATAAGTTTTTTCCTGGCAGGAATTGTAAAATAGCATTCATTATAGTTGCAAGGAATAGCAGGGGATGTTATACTATTTTTGAGGTGGTAAAATGGACATCCGAGTGATGCAATATTTTGTTACAGTTGCCAAGGAGGAAAGTTATGAGAAAAAGAATGATGTATTTTCTGTTAGCTATTAGTGTATTGAGCCAATGTTTTACCGGCGTTAGTTTTGCAAAAACAAAAACAAAAAATCCGGTTGAGACATGGTTTGCCGATGGAGAGCACCTCTCGGTTGCGCGCAGAAGGTATGGACTTATTGCGAAAAATGTAGATGAAGTAAGTCTCAATTCCGATTCGGATTTTTTTGAAGTTTATATACGGCAAAATAATAAGTTTAAAGAGGTTCAGTTAACGGAGAAAAAAGGAAAGAAATATAAGATGGGGACCGTGGCGGTAAACGCGAAAGTCAGTTATCCGACGGACAATGGAGACATAACGGTAGATGCTCAAAACCGGGTTTTGTTTACCGGTTTTACGACGTGTGATTACTGGGCAAAACATACCTCCAAAAAGCAGTGTGAAAAGGCTGGACGGTGGGCACATCCCTACATCGATAAAGTGATGGAAACCGATGTTGCAAATACCTGGTCAGGCAATGATATGTTTGCTTATTGCAAGAATAACGATAACAGACTCTATATTACAGGACGGATTATCGCATCATTGACCGGACATACGGATGAATATTGCTATAAATACGACACGGTTAAGACGTATTTTGAAGGAAGTGCGGACCAGATCAAACAGGTGGTATGCTATGCAACTGGGGGAGGAAGAAGCAGTATTTTTGTTTTGATGAACGACGGAAGTGTGTGGGGAATTGGCGCAAATGAACATAAATTAATTTCGAATTCCAAGAAGAAAAATTACCGTTCATTTGTAAAAATAATAGATGGTGGAGTGACTCAGATCGCCGCCAGCAGAGATCAGATCGCCGTCGTGAAAGAAGATAATACGCTGTGGATATGGGGACGTGATATGAAAAAGTCTAAGCGTAAATATAGCGCCACGCCGAAAAAAATAGCGGACAATGTGAGTGAGGTGGCAGTGTCCACATATCAAATATATGACAGATATCCAATTGTAGTATATCTTAAAAAAGATGGTTCTGCCTATGGGATGGGTTATAATTATACCGATAAGAATGAAGGATTTGCGGTATTTACGGATAAATATAAAAAGGGGTGGAACAGAAAACCGGTACTGCTTATGAAAAATGTAAAACACGTTTACGCAGCGACCAATGCGACCCTTATGTTGACAAATAAGAAGGAATTGTATTGGACCGGCAGTCAGGGATGGTACGGAGGGTGTGAAGGTGCAAAATATTAAACAAAGGAGAACGAATATGCTATACATTATGCGTCATGGGAAGACGGATTGGAATGCAAAGCACAAATTGCAGGGACATGCGGATATTCCGCTCAATGAGGAAGGCAGACAGATGGCGGAGAAAGCCAGAGAAGAGTACGATGGACCTGTATTTGATGTCTGTTACTGCTCGCCGCTTGTACGTGCAAAAGAGACAGCGGAGATTTTTTTGAAGGGAACGCACACGCCGATTATAGCGGATCCGCGGTTGATTGAGATGAGTTTCGGTGTGTATGAAGGAATTGAAAATAGTTTTCAGATCCCGGACTGCCCGATCAATGAGCTGTTTGATGATCCGGAACATTATGAACCGGTGAAAGACGGCGAAAGTCTGCAAGAGTTGTTTGCAAGGACAGGTGAATTTCTGGAAGAAGTGATCGAGCCCTTGATGAAGGAAGAAAAAAATGTGCTGATCGTAGGCCACGGCGCAATGAATGCAAGCATTATCGGACGGATTCGAAAGACACCATTGAAGGATTTCTGGAATAACCTTGGAAAAAATTGTGAATTAAGACGATTATTATAAGAAGAAAATACAGGAAGAAAGAGAGGCAGTTATGACAATAACAGAAGGCATCGAACAGAGAAGAAGTATACGTAAATATACCGAGCAAGAGGTGGAAAGAGAGAAGATTGAAGAGGTGCTGCGGGCGGCGCTCCTTGCACCATCCGGAAAAAACAGGCAGCCGTGGAAATATCTTGTGTATCAGAGCGAAGAAAAGGAAAAATTATTAGATGAGATGGAAAAGGGACTGAACCGCGAAAAACACGGAGAAGCCTTATTGCCGGAGTCGCGTCACGGACTTCCGAGTGCGTTTCATACATTGCGTATCATGCGGCAGGCGCCGGTTCTTATCGTTGTGTTAAATACCAATGCCAAATCGCCGTTTGAGGAGATCAAGACGGACGAGCGGTTGTCTGAGATCTGCGATTCACTGTCAATCGGGGCGTCGATTCAAAATATGCTGCTGCGTGCCACGGAACTGGGATTGGGATCGTTATGGATTGGAAATACTTGTTTTGCTTATACGGAAATCGTGGAATATCTGAAGACGGAAGATCAGCTGGCCGGGGCGGTATCACTTGGCTATGCGGCGGAAAGTCCGGCAGCAAGGCCGCGGAAGGACTGGAAAGACGTGGTAGAATTTCGATAATATGATATAAAAAAAGAAGCAAGCAACTCGGAGGAGTTTGCCTTGCTTCTTTTAATTTCGGATTAGTAACCTACTTTGACACCTTTTTTCGTCATGTAGCCGCTGATTCTCTTTGCTTTATAATCTGCTTTTTTGCGGGAATCCGGTACGGCAGGGTCGGTAGGGTCATAGTTTACATTGGATGTGATCGTCGGTGCTTTTCCGAGAGGACCCGGTTTTTTGGAATTACCCTTGTTTACTTTGACAGTATTTCCTGTGGATGTGTAATCGTAAATCCACTTAGCATCGGCAACGGTCATTCGGATACATCCTGCGGAAGCTGGGGAACCCAGGCGGTTGTAAGTGCTTGCAGGGAGTGCATAGTGTGACTGTGTGCCGACTGCGATTGAATGGAAATATACATTTCCTACAAAATGGGTAGCCCAGCGAGCGTAAACCGTACTTCCGTCAGGCTCGTGCATCGGTTTCAATGTGTATTTTACGGACTGTCCGTTGGTACAGATGGTGTAAGTTCCCAGTGGGGTGTAGGAAGAATGCTCATGCAGTCCGCCTGTTCCGGCATTTGTCCAAGTATCTGCTCCGACGGAAACCGAACATGTCTTAACCGGAATGTCATATTTGCCGGTTTTGTCATTGTAATAATAGATCGTTACGGCGCTGGCTGCGCGGTTAATCTCAATATAAAATTTATTTGTATTGCTTGAGCTGCTCTTTTCCAATTTCAGGATTTTTGTCAAGTCCGTTTGTTTTACGTTATTTACATAGTAGAACTTGTATTTTTTGCCGTTATACTTTTCGTAGAACCAGCCGTTTTTACCAAGGTCTTTTTTGCGAAGACGATAGGTCTCTTCGTTCAGATATACTTTTTTACCCCAGGCAGTGTATGCGTAAACGACCAATTTGAATTTTCCTTTATCTTCGTTTGCAACCTTAATGGAAATATTTTTCTTGCCTGCTTTTGGCTTCATTTCGTAAACACCCTGCTTTTTGGTTTTGGAACCATTCATTTTATAAAGGACAAATTGCAGTTTTTTGATATTTCCCGGAACGTATACATTTTTCAAGGAATACGTACATTTAGCATTGCTCTTTTTGGTGACGGAAAGGGTACCGTTCTGCACCATAATGTCAGCAACAGCCGGTGCATTGAGAAGAACAGCTTTTCCTTTTACATCCGTAATCGTCGCTTTGATCGTATAATTGTCAAATTTGTATTTCAGTTTTTTCAGTGAAACTTCGGCATAATAAACTTTTCCGGATTTTTTTGATGTGGCGGTAACAGCAGCCACTTTCTTTCCCTGGCTGTTGTAAACGCGGTATTTTACCTTGCTTACGCCATATACATTTTTAAGGCCCGTAAGGGTAATGCCGAATTTCTGTTTTTTCTCAAGGGCAGCAGTTTTTGTCACTTCGAAAGAAGTCCAGGTTGGCTCGACGCTGTAAGTCGTCTTTGCCAGTGTCGTCGTTGTGCCGTTGGCTGCTTCGAAAACAAGTTTTGCATTCCAGTTTCCATATGTATTTGCCGTAGCTGCAAGGGATGCTGTCGCTGTCATGCCGCCTTCGGTATAAGCTGTTTTGGCCAAAATGACAGAAGCCGCCGATTCGTCGCTTCCTTCCGGCCATGCAGCTACATAGATGGATTTGTTTGCGCCCGGGATCAAAACCGGATCTGCCGCATCGGTATTGCTGATGGTCACGGTGCGGGAAAGGGCACTCGATGTTCCGTCTATTTTAACGGCAAAATGCGTGTCATGAATGGAATAATCCAGTTCCCCGAGAGCAACTGTCTGATCTCCGATTTTTGCCTTTGCGGTAAAAACGGAATATTCATTGTTCAATGCTTCCAGTGAGATCTCTCCGGTGTATGTTCCGTTGACACAATTTGTCTGTGTCAGAGAAATCTCTTTTTTCAGAACTTCTTTGCTGTCGCTCTTTCGTTCCACGATCAGGGAGAACGATGAAGTTTTGTCCGGCTCAAGTCCTTTTAAGGTGTAAGTGCTTTTTCCGGCCGCACGGTCAACGGAAATCGTTGATGTGACTTCGGCAGCCTGTACAACTGCGGGAGAAAGCACAAACATACAAAAGAACAAGGTGCATATTGTAAAAATGTGCTTGCATACATTTGCTTTTGTTTTCATTTTCAACCTCCATATAAATGTTTTGTTTTGCGGATTTGTATAAGTCGTCCGCTTTCCTATTTTCCCATGTTTTTCTTGTTTTGTCAATGAAAATGCAGAACTTGAAAAAATATAAAAATTATTTCAAAAAAATACTTGCATTGTAAAGAAAAGTATGGTAGTATATTTGATGTCGGTTCGCAGAAGCGCGAGACCGAATCCGGCTCCTTGGTCAAGCGGTTAAGACATCGCCCTTTCACGGCGGTAACACGGGTTCGATTCCCGTAGGAGTCACTATTGTGGTAAGTATTCTTACTACAAGGAGCATTATATCGAAAAAATGTTGCATAAATGTGACAGTAATGATATAATATATTATATATGGCGACATAGCCAAGTGGTAAGGCATGGGTCTGCAACACCCTGATCACCAGTTCAAATCTGGTTGTCGCCTTGAATAAACCGAGTAACTTAGGTTACTCGGTTTTTTTGTAAACAAGTTGTCTTGAAAAAGAAATCCCATTCCGCTTGCGGAAAATCTAAAAGAAATATGCGATATTTTGGAAAAATAAACGCAGTCTACTCCCGTTCCCGTCTCGGAAAAAGCAGCAGTACAAGCAGTCCTACACCCACGACGAGGATAATGGTTTTGTATTGATTGAAATAATGGAAAAAGGTGTCGCGGTATTGGTATCCATAATACCCCAGGGTGATGAGGACACTATTCCAAAGTGTAATTCCGATTGCGGAAAAGATGGCATAAGTAGGAAAAGACTGTTTGGAAGAACCGGCGACAAAAGCGATGTATGTGCGGCAAAGTGGAATTACGCGGGCGAGGCAGACTGCGATTTTCCCGTGGTCGCCAAAAGTACGGTAGGAGGAAAGGATGGGCTTTTCGGTCGAAGGAAATCGCCGCATCAATCGGTCGAGAAGTGGGGAGCCGCCGAAGCGTCCGATCAGATAGGTAAAGGTAGTTCCGATAAGTCCGGCGATGCTGCTATATATAATAAGAAGAAACAGCGGCGTACCATGACCGGCACCGAAGGCTCCGGCAAAGGGCAGGACAAGCTCGCTGGAAATAGGAAAACAGGCGTATTCCAGCGCAATGAGTACAATAATAGCCGGTGTTCCGTAGTTTTGTATCCAAAGAAGAATCTGATCCATAAAATCACCTTAGTAAGGGTATTAGTTCATTATATGGGGGAAACACAGTTAATAGACTTTTTATTTGCGCAAAAAGAAAAGATGGAGTATACTGAAAGTGCGAGAGAATGGAAAGAAAGGCGGCGGAAAGAGTGCAGACATTACAATCGAGAGTGACATTGAACAATGGCGTAGAGATGCCGATTTTTGGACTTGGTGTGTATAAGTCCGAAGGGGATACGGTTCTGGCGGTGCAGGCAGCGATAAAAAACGGATATCGTCTGATCGACACGGCGGCGTTTTATTTTAATGAAAAAGAAGTAGGAGAAGCTGTTCGGACGTGTGGAGTACCGAGAGAAGAATTGTTTATTACGACAAAATTGTGGAATGATAAGCAACGGGAAGGAAGACAGAGGGAAGCATTTGAGGCGAGTTTAAAAGAATTGGGGCTGGAGTATGTGGATCTTTATCTGATTCATTGGCCTGTGCCTGAAAAAATCCACGAGACATGGAAAATACTGGAAGGATTATATGAAGAAGGACTTGTAAAAGCAATTGGAGTCAGTAATTTTTTGGAGCATCATTTGGAAAAACTCAGTGTGAAAGCCAACATTGCACCGGCGGTGGATCAGTTTGAGTGTAATCCGTATCTGACACGCCAGAGTCTGCGGCAGTATTGCAGGAAACACGATATTGTGCCGGAGGCATGGAGTCCTCTTGGACGCGGTGCCTGTTTTGAAGATCCGGTTCTTTTGCAAATTGCAAAGCGTCATGGAAAAAGTGTAGCACAGGTGATTTTACGTTATGATGTGCAAAATGGCATCATTACAATTCCAAAATCAACAAAAGAAGAGCGAATCATACAGAATGCGCAGGTGTTTGATTTTGTGCTGACGGAAGAAGAAATTGCAGCAATTGACGGATTGAACCGCGATGAAATGCACGGCGATCCGGATCATGTGAATTTTTGACAGAAGAGAGGACGGCGCGTATTGACGAAAGTGCAGGAAATTGATATAATAAAAGATACGTGATGTCAGGGCGGAGAGGTGTATTGGAGGAAAGTATGAAAAACAGGGCGAGAAGTTTAGTGAGAATTGGGTTTTTAATGCTTTTTCTGGCACTGCTGATACCGGGAACGGCGCAGGCAAAGAAAACGGCGAAAAAGAAAACGGATTCTTACGTTATTAAAATCAATAAATTGCAAAATACCGTCACCGTTTATAAGAAGAGAAAGGCCATCAAGGCATTTCCGTGTTCTACCGGCCGTATAACGCCGACGGGAACCTTTCGGATTCAGCAGCGGATGCGCTGGCATGTGCTCAAAGGACCTTGTTATGGACAATATTGCAGCCGTATTTATAAGGGTATTTTGTTTCATTCGGTCTGGTATCACAAACAGAATCCGGGAACATTGTCCAATAGCAGTTACAATCGGCTCGGAACGATGGCATCGCATGGATGCGTTCGTTTGACCGTAAAAGATGCTAAGTGGATTTATGATCATTGCCCGATAGGCACGAAAGTGGTTATTTATAATGCGAAAAATCCGGGGCCGCTCGGCAAACCGCGGGCAATCAAGGTACCTGGATATTCCGGATACGATCCGACCGACATATGGAGCAAGAGAAACCCATATAATAGGAAGAAACCTATGATCCGCGGCGCAAAGAAAAGACGTATCGCGTATGGAGAGCGAAAATATAAAATTATGGAAGGCATCCGTGCACGAAATACGACAGGATACGATGCGACACGGCGGGTGAAAACGTTTATAGAATACCGAAAAGATGAGACATATGAATATGAAGAAGTTCGCAGAGTAAATACAAAGAAACCCGGAGATTACCGGATTACATATAAACTGACGGATGAGATCGGACGAAAAACGTCCGTAAGAGTTATCCATAAGGTGTTAAAAAAGAAGTAAAAATGTAAAGTTAAATTTAGGAGGAATTGACATGAAGTCATCTTACAACCCGAAAGAAATTGAGAAAAAATGGCAGAAAATCTGGGAAGAGAAAAAGGCTTTTGCCGCTACTGACGATTATTCAAAGCCAAAGTTTTATGCGCTGGTGGAATTCCCTTATCCATCCGGACAGGGCTTGCATGTAGGGCATCCAAGACCTTATACAGCACTTGATATCGTAGCGCGTAAGCGCCGCATGCAGGGATACAATGTCCTTTATCCGATGGGATGGGATGCATTTGGTCTTCCTACAGAAAACTATGCAATTAAAAATAAAATTCATCCAAAAGAAGTTACAAAGCAGAATGTAGCACGTTTTAAAGCACAGCTGCAGTCACTTGGTTATTCCTTTGACTGGGATCGTGAGATCAATACGACCGATCCGAATTATTTCAAATGGACACAGTGGATTTACCTGAAATTGTTTAAAGCAGGACTTGCTTATAAATCTGAAATGCCGATCAACTGGTGTACTTCCTGTAAATGCGGACTTGCCAATGAAGAAGTTGTAAATGGTGTCTGCGAGCGATGTGGAAGTGAGGTTGTCCGCAAAGTAAAAAGCCAGTGGATGTTAAAAATTACCAAATATGCAGATAAATTGATTGATGATCTGGACGACGTGGATTATATTGAGCGTGTTAAAGTTTCCCAGAAAAACTGGATCGGACGTTCTCATGGTGCAGAGGTGGATTTCCAGCTCAAAGATAAGGAAGAGAAACTCCGCATCTATACAACACGTCCGGATACACTGTTTGGTGTAACGTATATGGTTGTTTCTCCGGAACATCCATATCTTGACAAATACAAAGATGAGATCGCAAACTGGGATGAAATCGTTGCTTATCGTGAGATGGCAGCAAGAAAATCCGATTTTGAAAGAACCGAGCTTGCGAAAGAAAAGACAGGTGTTGAGATTCAGGGCTTGACCGCAGTAAATCCGGTAAATGGAAAAGAAATTCCGGTATGGGTATCGGATTATGTATTGATGAGTTACGGAACCGGTGCTATCATGGCGGTTCCTGCGCATGACGACCGTGACTGGGAGTTCGCAAAGAAATTTAATATTCCGGTTATCGAGGTAATCGAAGGAGGAAATGTAGAAGAAGCAGCCTTCACAGATGTTGCTACGGGAACTCTTGTAAATTCCGGATTCCTCACAGGAAAATCGGTAGAAGAAGCAAAGAAAGCCATTATTGAATGGCTGGAAGAAAAAGGTGTCGGTACGAAAAAGACAAACTTCAAACTGCGTGACTGGGTATTTTCCAGACAGCGTTATTGGGGTGAGCCGATTCCGATTGTAAAATGTGAAAAATGCGGATATGTTCCGATTCCGGAAGAAGAACTTCCATTGGAACTTCCGGAAGTTGACAATTATATGCCGACCGACAATGGTGAGTCTCCAATCGCAAATATCCGCGACTGGGTAGAGACGACTTGTCCTTGCTGCGGTGGCAAGGCAGAGCGTGAGACGGATACGATGCCACAGTGGGCAGGATCTTCCTGGTATTTCCTTCGCTATATCGATCCGCACAATGACAAAGCCCTTGCAAGCCGCGAGGCGATGGAATACTGGCTTCCGGTTGACTGGTACAATGGTGGAATGGAGCATACAACCCTTCACCTTCTGTATTCCCGTTTCTGGCACAAGTTCTTGTATGATCAGGGTGTAGTGCCTACGAAAGAACCATATCAGAAGAGAACGTCTCATGGTATGATCCTTGGCGAAAACGGCGAGAAAATGAGTAAATCCCGCGGAAATGTTATCAACCCGGATGATATCGTAAATGCGTATGGTGCAGATACACTTCGTACGTATGAAATGTTTATCGGAACGTTTGATGCGGCAGCAGCCTGGTCCGATGATGGCGTAAAAGGATGCCGTCGTTTCCTGGAACGTGTATGGAAATTACAGGATATGGTAGTTGATGGTGACGAATATTCACCGGAACTTGAGACAAAGATTCACCAAACAATTAAAAAAGTCAGCAGTGACTTTGAAAACCTGAAGTACAATACAGCCATTGCAGCGATGATGGCACTGATCAATGACTTCTACAAAGCAGGCAAACTGACAAAGGCAGATTTCAAGACATTGATCCATCTTTTGAATCCGGTAGCACCACATATCACAGAAGAATTGTGGCAGATCATGGGATTTGAAGGATACTTGTATGAAAATACATGGCCGGAATATGACGAAGAAAAGACCATCGAGAAAATGCAGGAGATCGCAGTTCAGGTCAATGGTAAAGTTCGTGCAACTGTAAAACTTGCCATCGATGCGGACAAAGATACTGCACTTGCCGCCGGCAGAGAAGCCATCGCAGACAAACTTGGCGATAAGCAGATTGTCAAAGAAATCTACGTCCCAGGACGTATCATCAACATCGTAGTGAAATAGGAGGAGCCAGCTTTGACGGCGGAAGCCGTCAACTCTAATGCTGGCGACGACCTGCCGCCGAAGCGGAGCTGAGGGGGCGCTACCATTGAGCCAGCCATGGCGGTGACTTGAATATAAGGCAGCGAAAGCGAGACAAATTTCTCGTTTTCGCTGCCTTTTTCAGAAACAAAGAAGCAAAATATGGTCCAGCACAGAAAAGGTGATACAGGGTCAAAGAAATTGGATACTGATTTTGGTTTGTGCGAAGAAAAGAGGAGCTGGGTCAAAGGAAAGGGCGTAGTTTTTTGGTATAAAGAGAAGAATTGTGATATCGGGTCAAAGAAACTAAGTCCGGGCTTTGACTTAGGGAAAGAAATTGGATATTGGGTCAAAAAAGCAAGGGTGAAAGTGTGGTCTATAATGAGAAAAAGATTTGGGGGTCAAAAAGGCAGCCTGAAAAGACAAATGATGTCAGATAGGCTGCCTTTTTAGTAATATTTAGAAGAAATACAAATCCCCTACGCTCTCAAATCAAAATTATATCTTGTGATATTTCCGACGGGTGCCTCGGTCTCAATGAAATCGTGGACGAGATCGATGTCTTTTTTCTTTTCTGCAAATTCCGAGGAGAAGCTGTAACCTTGCTCGTTTAGGGCATCTTTCAAAAGACCGACATTTTTTTCGAGTAGTCGAAGGGCATTGTCTTTGGAAACGAAAAATTTAGTGGAAATATTGGTATGGTCTTTTGTGATGTGGATGTCCAGTGGTCCAAGGTGGTCCATTTCGAGGTGCAGGAGAACCTTGAGATTGTCTTTCGATTTCCGCAAAGTTTCTTTTTTTGTCATAACGTAAAGGTCGCCATGGGCATTTTCGGAAGACAGTTTCAAAGGAAGTTGCATGTAAGCAAATTGTTCATTTAACGTTTTCATAAACTGTAGATTCTGCTGCATATCATTTGTTGTGTTGACAGCGCTTTCGCCGGAAGGGCGGGTGGCAAACATCTGGCTGAGGTGTAGCAGATTATCCAATTCCGATGAAATTTTGTGATACAGGGAATCCATGCCGTTGCTCTCTTTTAAGCCTTCCGGAGAAATGGTCCAATTTGACAGAAACTGTCCCTTGATCAGCTTGCCAAGGGATGGATTTGCAAAAAGATCGCGGATCATTGAGTCGGAAAGCTTCGGAAGAGCAGAATGAAGCGCACCAAGTAGTTCTCGCGCGGTGGCGGAACCATTTCGGAGGTCAGCAAGCAATTTGTCAGAATCTGTAAAATTAGAGAACAGATCTGCAAGAGATTCCCGCTCGGCGGCAGTGAGAATGTGGCCGCTTTGCTCTTGGATAAATCCGGGTTCTTCGGTCGTCGCACTACTTGTTAAATTCGTATTTACTTTATCTGTAATGTTTGAAAACAATTGGCGCATACGCGACAAAGGATTATTTGGAGTGTTTTCCTCCGTAACGGGTGTTTGCTGCGGGGAAGTGGATTCTTCTGAAATATCAGGAGAATCCGAAGATGCCAAAGTTTCCGGATCGATGCTGGCTTCCTTTTCCGCAGTTTGCTGCTCTAATGTTTCTTTGGCGGCTAATTGAAATTCCTCCAAAGAGGGTGTGGAGCCAAGGGCGGTGGAAAGCAGTTCGCCGGCGGCATATCGGGCAAGGGACACATTTTCCTCGGAAAGTTCCGAGAGAAGATCTGTCAGAGAATCCGTCAGAGAATTCATGCGGCCAAGAAGCTGGTGCTGCTGATTCTGGTAGGTGTCAAATTGCGTAACCGAGGCTTCATCCATCGGAAATCCGAGGCGGTACATTGTGATCACATTGCCAACATCCGCATTGGGATAGCGCGAGCAAAGCTGCATAAAGGTATTGATGCTTTCGCGGCTGATGGACTGCTTATTTTCGAGGAGACTTCGCACAATGTCAAGATTGCGCGGACTTTTCGGCAGCCCGGCTTCTTCGAGTGCCTGTTCGATCGTATCTTCCATGCCCAGAAGGTAGGTGGAGGACATGGCTTTCATGTAAATCGTTCCATTGTCGAGACTGGTGATAAGAAAGGCAGCCTTTTGCCCGATCGAATACATGGAAGCCTCCGACAAATGGCCGGTAAAGGAAGTGCCGTCGTCGAGAGATATGGTAATTTCGTTGCCATGGACATCGCTTACAACGCCTTTTAATGTCTCGCCTTCGCGCAATGTGATGGTGGAATTGCCGGTGCGAAATGTGCGGCGCGCAGCCGTCGCCCCCATATTTCCCGAACGGTTCGGATCGTTATTTATCGTATTACTTGTAATAGGCATATTATAGTCTCCCTTCTGATCAGATTCCTTTTGTAATAGCGTCATTTCCATATTTTGTCTTTATTTTTTGAATCGCTTCGTCCAATTTTGTCTGGCGTTGGAAATATTCCTTGGCCGAAAGTGTCGCTTTTTCTTCGGCATCCGAAGCGGCAATAAATGGCATGTCGAGCAGATTGAGCTGCTCGGCAGCATGTTTTGTCAATTTTGAGGTGGAAACACCCAGCAGGCGGATCGGCGAGCCGTCCCAGATTTCGTCAAATAACTGGCAGCAGTGCGTGTATAATGTGTCCGGATCGTTGGTGGCAGATACCATACTGCACTGGTGGCTGACATTGTGAAATTCGTTGTCGCGGATCGAAACGACTACGACAAAAGCACGCATTTCATCTTTTTGAAGCCGTGATGCTACTTTGTCGCACAATCTGCGGAGTATTTTTTTCGCTTCTGCAGAATCTGTCACGTCGTTGGGAAGTGTCGTCGAATTTCCATATCCCTTGTTTTCGGGAGTGCGCGGAGCAACCGGCGACGGATCGATGCCATTGGCGTATTCGTAGATCAAAAGCCCGTGTTTTCCCATGTGACTTTGCAATATAACGGGGTCAAACGCCGCAAGTTCGCCAATTGTGCGAATCCCTAACGTGTATAATTTCTGCTCCGAGGATTTGCCGACAAAAAACAAGTCGCGTACCGGAAGCGGCCACATTTTTTTCTTAATTTCATCGGGGAAAAGGGTGTGCACTTTATTTGGTTTTTCAAAATCCGATGCCATTTTTGCTAATATTTTACAAGAGGAAACGCCAATGTTTACGGTGAAACCAAAACGTTTTTCCACTTCTGTACGAATAAAATTGGCAGCTTCGACCGCAGAATATTTTTGCAATAATTTGCTGCCCGTCATATCGGCAAAAGCCTCGTCGATGCTGAATTGTTCCACGGTATCCGTCAATGACTTCAAATATTCGATCAATCGGTGCGAGAAGTCACGATAAATGTCGTGGCGGGGAGGAACGACCAAAAGGTTCGGGCATTTTTTCCGGGCATCCGACAATGTCTCAGCCGTTTTGATGCCGTAAGTTTTGGCGATAGGACTTTTGGCAAGCACGATGCCGTGCCGCGTCTTTTCACTGCCACCAATGACCGCAGCCACTGTGCGCAGATCAAGTGTTTCGCCTTCTTCACGCAGGCGGTACACGGATTCCCAACTCAGAAATGCATTGTTGACATCGATGTGAAAAATGATCATTTTGGCGCTCCTTTCTCATATTTGGGCGGGTCTCAAGGCCAATCGTCTTTCCATGCAAGCATGGACGACGCTTGCCTTTTCGACCCTGATACTTATATATCGGCAGATTGGGAAGGTTTGTAAAGAAAGGGGACGACGATATAATGCGGACAAAATAGAATGGCATATAATAAGGAGGCACATTTCTATGCGTTAACTTTAAATTTACAGACCGCCATTTCTAATTGTCTCTTGAAATCTGCCCGGTTTTCTGCATTGGTCCAATCAATCATTGGACTTTTCTGTCCTTGAAATCTTGCTAGATTTCTTCTGGTTTTTCCATCGTCACATTTGACTTCGCTTACTACCTCGCTCAGCCACATTTTTTTGTTGTTTTCTATTACAATAACATCTGCACAAATATCTGCATTTGTAAAATTTAAAATGTAAATGTCATACGTTATCTTTTTGTTTGAATCCTGTGTGAGAAGTTTTTTGATCTCCTTTTTTGTTCGTTTTATAAAAGTTGTTTTCTTTTTTGAAGATTTTGAAAATTGTGGTTTAACAGCATTTTGGCTGTCGAAGAAAAATGTATCGTTACCTAAATAAGATAATTTTTTGTCTATTTTTTTTACTTTTTTGATATAGAAAGGTTCTGATTGATACCCGTCATTTTTCTTAATTAAAAAAGCCAATTTGTCATATCCGTTTTTCGTCCTGATAAATAGGTAGCCATAATATTCTTTTGCGTTTTTGTTTTTATAATAAATCTTTATTTTATTTTGAATATCTGCGTATTCAGAACTGCCATATAACCAACAGTTTTTATTGATCCAAAAAGAAAATGCGGATACTATTTCAGCTTTTTTTGTACGTTCATATTGAATGGCATTATTTTGTGTGGTTTCTATTTTCTGTGCCTGCACCTGACAATCGCATAACAAAAATACGACACATAAAATTCCAATTTTTAACATTTTATTCATTGCGGTACCTCCTTATTTTATCCAATAATTTTCTGCTTATTATTATAAATGGATGCAGGTAAAAATACAAGAATAAGTTTAGAAAAGGAATTGTAAATTGATTTTTAATATGCTAATATAAATTTAAACGTGATTTTAGAAAAATTTTGCGAGGACAATGAAGGAGGACAAAATCATGCTGGTATCTGTTCTGGGAGATTCAATTAGCACTTACGAAGGGTATATTCCAGCAAACTACAAGCTGTATTATGATGAGGATAGGCAGAAAATAAATGGTCTGATTTCGGTATATGATACTTGGTGGGCGAAAGTGAATCAATATTTGAAAGCTTATTTATGTGTCAATAATTCATTTTCAGGAAGCAAGGTGAGTGGCGAATTTCCGAGCGCATCGAGTGTGAAAAGAGCCTCCGCACTGCATAAAATGGAGCATTATCCGGATGTAATACTGGTTTATATGGGGACGAATGATTTTGGTTTTGGTGTTCCGTTGGAAACGTTTGCAAAAGATTACCGAAAAATGATGGAGCGGCTTCGCAAAAATTATCCGACTGCCCGCATTTTGTGTGCGACAATTGCGAGGAGTTATATGAAGGGAAACCCAGATTGGAAATTTCATGAAATGTATGGTGGAACAGCTCTCGAAGAATACAATCAGGTGATTCGTGAAGCGGTGAACGAACGTGATGACATCGTGCTAATGAATCTCCCGGAAGAAGGAATGCGCTATGAAACGCTGGATGGCACGCATCCGACACGGCGGGGACATGAGGAACTGGCACAGATGTGGATTGGGTGTTTGGAGAAATTGCGATAATGAAAGGAAGAGAAGACATGTTTAAATTACTACAAAATGAATATGAAGAATATCAAGAATATTTCAATGAATTAGAATTGATACAGCGTCAATATAACCAGGAAGAAGCTTATTACTTTATAATTAATAAGTTGATAAGAGATAGTATAGACGACAAGGATATAAGTGTAAGGGATGTACATAAGTTGATTAAAGCTAAGGATTTTCCAGGAAGAAATAGGTACTTAAGAGGCTATGCTGGACAAGTACCAGATTTTGTTATACTTCATAATGATTTTGAAGAAAGCAAAGGCGAGGGTCAGTCTGGCAAAGTATATGGATGCGTTGAAATAAAGCCATTTTCATTGGAAAATAAAAAATTGGATCGCAATTATATTCAGCCAATAAAGGATCTGTTGAAGAATAAGGAATTAGTCAAAGTGGTTCATGAGGAATTACGTCAAAAAGGGATGAAAATAGAATTTGAATCGAGTAAGAAAAAAGAAGAGTTTATTCAAAATTACTTCAAAGAGGATAATAATAAGTCGATTCCTATTGACGTTATGGGAGAGATATATTTGTGTAATAAGAACGGGGATCTGTGTAAAAATAAATCGACACAATTCGAAAATGGTAAAATACAGCTGAAAATTCAAATGCAGAACGATAAAGTAGTTCTTGTTCCACGAGAAAGCGAAAAACTGGAATGTGAATATCTTGTAAAATTAAAGAGCAAAAAAACAAAAGAAAAGTTTTCTCAAGAAAACAAGAATACAATAGTTTGTCAACTACTCAAAGAAGTAATTGGGTTTAAGAAAGTTATCTTTACTAATGGATATCAATGGATATCAATGGATATTAATGCAATGTAAAGAGGTTAACTATTTAAAGCCTAACTTTAACATAGTAGATGATGAGAAAGGGATTAAACGAACGTCATCAATAATGGTCAAAGATTTTCAGTGTGAATCATTAGCCGATTTTTATTCTGAGCCAAAAGATGAGGAGACTTTTGCTGAATTGCAACAACACAACTTTGAACAGTGGTTACACTTAAAATTAGAAATTAATAGAATTTTTAAAGAAGCAAAATCACAATCCCAACAAGGAGAGGAGAAAATTGGAAATGACGAATAATATTCCGCAAATTATGATGCTAAGCGCAAATAATATTTTTGAATATTGCGAAAAAAAGAAAATAACGTTAGTGTAAAACACCTTTTGCAAAAACAAAATTTTTAGAAAAAGCTATTGAAATTGTCATAGGACTGGTTTGCTTATATTTTTCCGAAGAACAATTTATGCTATCCCGATGTAAAGTTACATTTGCAAATGTTAATATAGACTGATATAATTTAGAAAAGGAAAATAGAACATGTTAAGGCGTGCTTGGAAAGGAGAACCATCATGGCATTAGAAAACAAACTTAATATTACGGATTCCGCAGAATTGGCAAGAATGGAAGAAAAAATCAGTAAGAAAAAAGCGGTTGAGCTGTTTGAAAATCGATATGTGGATCAATATAAGCCCGGAACATTTCAGATGCTGGCGGCGATTCATAAATATTTATTCGATGAGATATATGATTTTGCGGGGAAAATACGAACCGTAAATATGGCAAAAGGGAACTTTAGATTTGCGCCGGTTATGTATCTGGAAGCGGCAATTGAGAATATTGAGAAGATGCCGCAGACAACATTTGATGAAATTATTGAAAAATATGTAGAGATGAACATAGCACATCCGTTTCGCGAAGGGAATGGAAGAAGTACCAGAATATGGCTGGATTTGCTCCTGAAAGAAGAATTGAATGTGGTTGTTGACTGGAGTTTGGTTGACAAAGAAGATTATTTGCTGGCGATGGAACGGAGCCCGATAAAAGATATTGAGATAAAACATCTATTGAAGAGGGCATTGACAGATAAAGTCAATGACCGCGAAATGTATATGAAGGGCATAGACCATAGTTATTATTATGAAGGGTATGCCGTGTATAAAACGGAGGAGTTGTAAGGAGATAATGTGCAGTAAGGCATGAAAATTTTTCGTAGATAAAGAGTTATGTAATTTTTTTATATGTTAAAGAAAAACATTATGAGAATACAATATTAGTTTTGAAAAAAATGGTGGACAGGTCTCTTTTGCTTTGCGTTATGCCAAATTACAATTCTTTCTTTTTGCCATGATAGCCTGTCGTGTCAGAGTCATGCCAAATTATAATTTTTCACTTCCGGCATGACCGCCTGTCTCGCGAAAGTCATGCCAAACAACACTTTTTCTCCTGCGGCATGACCAATCCTCCTTTTTCCCAATTCACGAATCAATCATTACGGTCAAAAAGAAGAAAAACATCACGAAAGTACCGTAAAAATTGGTAAAATAAGGAAAGAGATGTTAAAAATTAACAATTTTTACGGTCAAAAAGAGAGAAAACATCACAAAAATACCGTAAAACAACCAAAGAATGTAAAAATATGGAAGGAAGTTGCGAAAAATTACGGTAAAATTCCAAATTTTTTCATAGTTTGTCCGTAATCGATGCTTGCCCTGAGTCCGTGGCACCTTCAGCTAACATTTTCCGAATTACCCCAAGTCCGTGGAACCCTGAGCTCCCATTTTCCGTAATCGATGCTTGCCCAAGTCTGTGACGCCCTGCGCCCCCCCCGCAGCACGAGAGCCCCCTCCCCCCTATCGAGAAAATATCGCCAAATTCTGCAAACTTTCCTCAAAAAGAAACACTTGCCCCATCGAATTTTTCGTTGTATAATGATAGGCAGAAAAATATTCAGTTTGGAGGAAGAAAAAATGAACTTAAATTTAAGGTCCGCAGAAGAATGTAAATATGATGCGGTTTCGCTTGGCGAAGTAATGCTTCGTTTGGATCCGGGCGAAGGGCGCATTCGTACCGCAAGATCGTTTCGTGCCTGGGAAGGCGGCGGTGAGTACAATGTAGTTCGTGGCTTGAGAAGATGCTTTGGCATGAACACAGGTGTGATCACGGCATTTGCGGACAATGAAGTAGGTAAATTGATGGAAGACTTCATTTTGCAGGGCGGTGTCGACACTTCTTTGATCAAATGGATGGAGACCGACGGAATCGGACGTGTATGCCGTAACGGTTTGAATTTTACCGAGCGTGGATTTGGTATCCGTGGCGCCGTAGGATGTTCTGACCGTGCTAACACAGCCATTTCAAAGGCAAAACCGGAAGATTTTGACTTTGATTATATCTTTGGCGAACTGGGTGCGCGCTGGTTACATACCGGTGGAATTTATGCCGCTTTGTCCGAGCAGTCATGCGAGACCGTATTGGCAGCCATCAAGGCAGCGAAGAAGTACGGAACCATCGTTTCTTATGACCTCAACTACCGTCCATCCATGTGGAGTGCGATCGGTGGTATCGAGAAAGCGCAGGAAGTAAATAAAGAAATCGCCAAATACGTAGACGTAATGATCGGAAATGAAGAAGATTTCACGGCTTGTCTTGGATTTGAGATCGAGGGAAATGATGCCAATCTGAAAGAATTGAATTTGGACGGATACAAGAAAATGATCAACGAGGCAGCGAAGACTTATCCAAACTTTAAAGCTGTAGCAACGACACTTCGTGAAGTAAAGACAGCGACAGTCAATGACTGGAGTGCAATCTGCTGGGCAGACGGCGAGATCTTCAAAGCCAAAGATTACAAAGGACTTGAGATCATGGACCGTGTCGGCGGCGGAGATTCTTTTGCTTCCGGTCTGATCTATGGTTTGATGACAACAGAAAATGCCGAACTTGCTGTAAATTATGGTGCAGCTCACGGTGCATTGGCAATGACAACCCCTGGTGATACTACGATGGCAAGCAAGAAAGAAGTAGAAGCTATCATGGGTGGTGCAGGAGCACGTGTACAGCGATAATGAAGCAAGAATCAGCAGATAAATCAGTATCAATTTGTATGGAGGAATGACATGTATAAAATTAATGACAATTATTTAAAATTACCTGGAAGTTACCTTTTTTCGACGATTGCGAAGAAAGTAAATGCGTATACGGCAGCAAATCCGGACAAAAAAGTGATCCGTCTCGGAATCGGAGACGTAACACTTCCTCTTGCGCCGGCAGTCATTGACGCAATGCACAAAGCCGTTGATGAGATGGCTCATGCTGAGACATTTCATGGGTATGCACCGGATCTTGGCTATGAATTTCTGCGCAGTGCGATCGTAGAAAACGATTACAAAGCACGCGGCGTGGACATTGCCATCGATGAGATCTTCGTCAGCGACGGAGCAAAGAGTGATTCCGGAAACATCGGAGACATTTTCGCACAGAATAACCGTATCGCAGTATGTGATCCGGTTTACCCGGTTTATGTAGATACCAATGCCATGGCAGGTAGAACCGGAGACTACGTGAAAGAGAAAGAAGCATGGTCAAATGTAATTTATATGCCATGTACCGCAGAAAATAATTTTGTACCGGAACTTCCCAAAGAGACACCGGACATCATTTACATCTGCTGTCCAAACAATCCGACCGGAACGACATTAAATAAAGATCAACTTCAGAAATGGGTTGACTTTGCTTTGACAAAAGGTGCTGTTATCATTTATGATGCAGCTTATGAAGCATACATTTCCGAGGACGACGTACCACACAGCATTTACGAATGCGATGGCGCGAAGAAATGTGCGATCGAGATGAGAAGTTTCTCCAAAAATGCCGGATTTACCGGAACTCGTCTTGGATTTACCGTAATTCCGAAAGAGCTTACCTGTGACGGTGTGTCACTGAACAGTCTCTGGGCGAGAAGACACGGAACCAAGTTCAACGGAGCACCTTATATCATCCAGCGCGCCGGTGAAGCGGTATACAGTCCGGAAGGAAAGAAACAGACAAAAGAGCAGATTGCATATTACATGAACAATGCAAAGATCATCCGCGAGGGATTGACAAATGCCGGATATACCGTATTTGGCGGTGTAAACGCACCATATATCTGGTTGAAGACGCCGGACAATATGACATCCTGGGATTTCTTCGATTATTTGCTTGAGAACCTGAACATTGTCGGAACACCGGGAAGCGGCTTCGGACCGAGCGGAGAAGGATATTTCCGACTGACTGCATTTGGCTCTTTAGAGAATACCAAAGAGGCGATGGAGCGCATCGTAAAATAAATTCGTGCCATGTCGTCTCAGAATGGAGGTCTATATGAAGAAACGTAGTAAAGTAACCGCAGTGCTGCTTAGTCTGGCATTGTTGATCTGTGCCCTGCCGACCACGGTTGTGAAGGCAGATTCCACAGGAAATTCGGATGATACATCCGTAGAGGTTTCTCCTTATATCTCATTGGGAGCAGACTTGAACGCACAGCAGAAAGACATTGTCCTGGCACTTCTGGGTGTAACCGAGGCAGACCTTGACAATTATGAAGTTTTACAGGTAACAAACAAAGACGAGCATGAATATCTTGACGACTACCTTTCTGCTTCGGTCATCGGAACGAAGGCACTTTCGTCCGTCCGTATCGAAAAAGGCGAAGAGGGAAAAGGCATTCATGTAGAGACAAAAAATATCACTTATTGTACGAGCGGAATGTACACCAATGCATTGATTACCGCCGGTATCACGGATGCGGATGTGATCGTTGCCGGTCCGTTTGAACTCTCCGGTACGGCAGCGCTTGTCGGGGCAATGAAAGCCTATGAGGCAATGACCGGCGAGACATTGAGTGATGACCGCGAAGATGCAGCCACCAACGAACTTGTGTTGACCAGTGAACTGGCACAGAGCATTGGCTCCGACGATGCCGAGAAGCTGATGGCACTTGTGAAAGAAAAAGTGGCAAATGGCGATATCAAAGATGCGGACGATCTTCAGAAAGCGATCGAAGAATCGGCCGATGAACTTGGTGTCAGCCTGACGGATGCGCAGAAGCAGAAACTCGCACAATTATTTGACAAAATCAGTAAATTGGATCTTGATGTCGATAAGCTGAAGCAGCAGGCAGAAAGCATCTACAACAAACTCCAGGATTTGGGATTGACGGTAGATGAGGCACAGGGCTGGCTTGACAAGATCGTATCGTTCTTTAAGAAAATTGCCGAGACGGTATCGTCCTGGTTCTAAGTGAAAATTATGAAATCTCCCTGTTTTGGTGCGGTGGCACCAAGGCGGGGAGATTTTTTTAACTTGCCATTCTCGATCCCTCTGTGGTATAATAAACTATGTGTGCATAAACGCATGAAAAGAGATGGAGGAATGTTACATGAAGATAAGTGTAGTTATTGCTTATCACGATGAAAAACAGTATATAAAAGACTGTTTGGCGAGCCTGGCAGAGCAGACATTTCAGGACTTTGAAGTGATCCTTGTCTGTGATGGATGCGAGGCGCCGGAAGAAGGGATTCCGGAGACGCTGAACATTGTTACCGTGATGCAGGAAGAAAAGGGTGTCGCGGGGGCGAGAAACGCGGGAATAGAAAAGACACAGGGAGAATATGTAGTGTTTTTGGATGCCGACGATTATCTGGCAGAGGATACGCTGGAGGCATTGGCAGAGAAAGCAGAACCGGAAACGGTAGTTTACATTTCCAAAACCGAGACATGGTACAGCCGCAAGGTGTATCAGGACAATGGGGAAAAATTAGACGAACAAAATGATACCAATGGCGACGAAGGAGAAGAGACCAAGGTTGATCCGGAAAATCCATATGAGTATCTCATTGCAAATACCAAAAAATGGCAAAATATATCGACGCTGGGATTGCTGATTCCGCGCAGACTTTTGATAGAAAATCCAATCCGTTTTTGTGAAGAATTGGAATACGATTCCGATATTCCGGTGCTGATGGAAGTGTTGGCAAAGGCACCAAAGACGGTTTATCAGGAAAAAGGAACTTATATAAAGAGAAAGCACAACGATCCGATCAATCTGCCATCGCTTTTGCAGAAAAAGGATGCCGCGAAAAAAGTGGCAGAGGCGATGAAGAGTTACGAGATGGCAAGCCGGTTTGTGGACAAAGAAAACGGCAGAGCATTTCATTATCGCTTCGCGATGTGCCTTGTGACGATGATCGCGCCATTTATGATCGAGAGCAAGGCGGCAGAGAGAAAAGAGACCGCTAAGGAATTAAAACAGACACTGGAAATTCTTGGAAAAGATGGATGGGCTGATATTCCACTGAAGCATCATCCGAGAAAGCTGATTGCTTATGGTCTTGCCGGAGATGCGGACAAGATTGTGAAAAAGACGCGAAATCATGCGAGACGACAGACCTTGTTCCGCGTATGTACGAGCCGTGCAAAATGTAAGCGGTATTTGTATGAAAAAGTTTTCAGTAAGATGAAAATGCTCGACGACATGGTGATTTTTGAGAGCTTCTTTGGAAAAAGTTATTCGGACAGTCCAAAGTACATCTTTGAATATATGAACGAGACGTATCCGGGAAAGTACCGGTATATGTGGGTGAATGCAGGAAAGAAACTGAATCTGCCGTATCCGTCAAAGCAGATGAAGCGGTTCAGTTTTAAATATTTCTTTTACATGGCAAGAGCCAAATACATCGTATTTAATGGAAGACAGCCACAGTATTTTATCAAGCGGAAAGGCAATGTCTTTTTGGAGACGTGGCACGGAACGCCGTTGAAAAAACTCGTATTTGATATGGAAGATGTGACGACGGCATCGCCGCTTTACAAAGAGCAGTTCTATATCCAGACACGGTCATGGGATTATCTCGTCGCACCGAACCGGTTTTCCGAGGACGTTTTCCGACATGCATTCATGTACGACGGAAAAATGCTTGAGACGGGATATCCGAGAAATGACATCCTGTATTGTCAAGATAAGGAAAAACGGATGCGTGAGATCAAGGAAGAACTGCATCTGCCGCAGGATAAAAAAATTATTTTGTATGCGCCGACATGGCGTGACGACGAATTTTACGGGCATGCCAAATACAAATTTACGTTGCAGTTAGACCTTGCAAAAATGCAGAAAGAGCTTGGGGATGAATACATCATTTTGCTGCGGACGCATTATTTTATCGCCGATGTGCTCGATCTTTCGGAGTATGAGGGATTTGCGTACAATCTGAGCAAATACGATGACATTGCGCGACTGTATCTCATCTCGGATGTGCTGATCACGGATTATTCGTCCGTATTTTTCGATTATGCGAATCTGCGCCGCCCGATGCTGTTCTTTACGTATGATCTGGAGAAGTACCGCAGTGTACTCCGCGGATTTTACATCGATGTGGAAGAAGAACTTCCGGGACCGATGCTGATGACGACGGATGAAGTGATCGGAGCATTGCAGAACATTGAAAAAGTTGTAACGGAGTATAGCGATAAGTATACCGCATTTTGTGATAAATATTGTGCCTGGGAAGACGGAACGGCGGCAAAAAAAGTCGTGGAGACCGTGTTTTCGGACAAAAGTAACAAATAATATAAGATAGAAGGTTTAAGAGAAATGGCTAAGATTAGTATCATTGTTCCTTATTTGAAAGGACCGGCGTACTTAGAAGATTGTATTCAGAGTATTGAAGATCAGAAAATGGACGACATTGAAGTGGTTCTTGTGGATGACAAGGATGGACATGACGTGCCGGAAGCGATTCTGCAGAAGAGTTTTGTCAAATATGTTCGCATGGAAGACGAAAAAGATGTCGATGAATTTTATGAAAAAAAAGGAATTTTTTTGGAAGAACGCAGACGCAAACGTCTGGGGATGAATAAAGAAGAATATGCTGCTTATCTGCTGCAAAAAGAACAGCAGAAAGAGGAAGAAGAGGAAGCGGATGATGCGAATGTCGATAATCCGGTCGAGGGTGAATTGGAACTGCCACTTCGACCATTTGGCGTGGCAGCAGCGAGAAATACCGGTGTAAAATATGCGACAGGTACGTATCTGTATTTTCTGGATGCAGATGACTATTTGTTAGAGGATGCGCTTCCCAAATTATACCATCTTGCCGAAGAGAAACAGGCGGACATCGTAACCGGAAACCGTTATGCTTCCTGGTTCCGTCCAATCAGTTTTGATTTTGAAAAAGCAAAGGCGGACTCGGAGATTGAGGGAATTGTGCCACTTGAAGGCGAGACGTTGGAGGCGGTATTGTCAACGCGCTTTACGATGCAGCATTTTCTGATCCGCAGATCGTATTATGATGCGCAGGGCGTATCGTTTGATGAGATGATCACATTTTATTCGGATGTTCCGGTCATTGCAAAACTGCTCGCCGGTGCGAAAGGGAAAATGTGGGTAGACGGCAGCAGTATTTATGTATGGCGCCGTCGCAACGATCCGATCCATCTGCCGGCACTCAGCCAGAAGAAGAGAAAACGCAGAACCGATGATTATATCGAGAGTTATGAGAAGGCAAAAGAAGAGATCAAAGATGCGGAGGAATCTTTGCAATTTGCGTTAAACCGTCGTTTGTGCCGGTTTACGATCAGTAAATTTCCAAACCGCCTGAAGGGCGCAAAGAGTGTACGTTATACGAAAAATCTGCGGAAGATTCCGAAAGATCAGTTGAAGAAGATTAAGAAAGAATTGACTTTCTTCCATGGAATCGAACTGGGGTATATTGTAAAAGGAAAATACCGCACAGCGAAGCCGTTTGAGCGGCTGGCGCACGTGATGCAGAAAAAGCGTGGTCTGTTTGGAAAACCAATTCAGTACTGGCGGTTCCTTGACAAACATATTTTCCGGAAAATGCCAGTGAAAGAGAACTGGGTATTTGTTGAAAGTTTCTTTGGAAAGAGTTATTCGGACAGCCCGAAATATTTGTATGAATATTTATATGATACATACGGAGATAAATATCATTACATCTGGTGCCTCAATAAGCGTGCCAAGGAGATGAAAGGGCATCCGCCGATCTGTAAGCGGCATACCCTCCGTTATGTATATTATTTGTCCCGTTCGAAGTATATTATCTGCAATACGAGACAGCCGGCGTGGTTTAAAAAGCGCGAAGAAGTGATGTTTTTGGAAACATGGCATGGAACACCGCTCAAAAAGCTGGCGTTTGACCTGGATGATATTCATGCGGCAAGCCAGAATCATAAGACGATGTTTTACCGTCAGGGTAAGGCTTGGAATTATCTGATCTCCGCAAACCGTTTTTCGACGGATGTATTTGAGCGCGCATTCTGCGTGCCTCGCGAGAAGATCATTGAGGTCGGATATCCAAGGAATGACATTTTGTATTCGGAGCGGGCAGATGAGATCGCAAAAGAAGTGAAGAAAGAATTTGGCATTCCGGAAGATAAGCGTGTTATCCTGTATGCGCCGACATGGCGAGACAACCAGTTTTATGGAAAAGGAAAATACAAATTCACACTGGCGATGGATCTGGAGCGTATGCGGAAAGAGTTTGGAAAAGACAGCGTCATTCTGCTTCGTACGCATTATTATATCGCTGACAGCCTGGATTTGACCGGACTGGAAGATTTTGTGTACAATGGAAGCACCTACAACGATGTATCCCGTTTGTATCTGGCAAGTGATATTTGTATCACGGATTATTCATCCGTATTTTTTGACTATGCGAACCTGCGTCGCCCGATGCTGTTCTTTGCGTATGATTATGAAGATTATAAAGACGAGATCCGCGGAATGTATTTTGACATGAATACCGAACTTCCGGGACCGATTGTACAAACCAATGACGAACTTGTGGATGCCCTGCATCATATCGATGAAATTTCGGAGAAATACAAAAAACGTTATGACCGCTTTTATGACAAATTCTGCCATGTAGATGACGGACATGCGTCAAAACGTGCGATCGATATTGTGTTCGAAGGGGCAAAAGCTACTTTTGCAGAAACGGAGGAATGATGTGAGAACCGTGATTCGATATATCGTAAAAAAGCTGGTTATCCTGTTGTACCGGATTATGTGTGTGATCATACCGGTCAATAAAAAGCGTATTGTATTTGACTCCAGTCTCGGAAAAAGCTATTCGGGAAATCCGCGTCATATCTTTGAATATATGGTAGAAAATGGCTATCAGGAAAAATGGGAATGCACGTGGTTTTACGAAAATGACCCATATCCGATACCGGGGGATGGCTATCAGTTCCGATATGGACGATTGCGATACTTATATTATATGGCAACTGCGAAAGTGTGGGTGTTTGACTGCCGCCAGCCGGAATGGCTGATCAAGCGGAAGGGCTGTTATTACATTCAGACATGGCATGGAACACCGCTGAAAAAGCTGGTTCTTGACATGGAAGATGTGTTTATGGTAAATGAGACGGATATCGAGTCCTATCAGAAGGGATTTGTGAAAAATGTGCAGAGCTGGGATTTTCTCATTTCCCAGAATCCGTTTTCCACGACGACATTCCGGCGCGCATTTGATTTCAATAAATGTATGCTGGAGATCGGATATCCGCGAAATGACATATTGTTTAAGAAGAACAATGAGGAAGACATCGTGCGGTTAAAACGCCGCCTGGGGCTGCCACTGGATAAGAAGATCCTGCTGTATGCACCGACGTTCCGCGATGATGAGTTTAATGAAAATTCGAGTTACAAATTCAGTCCGAAGCTGTCGTTTCAGAAATTGAAAGAGGCGCTGCAGGAGGAGTACATTTTGATCGTCAAATATCATTATCTCATTATGGATTACATTGACTGGTTCCAGCACAAAGGATTTATCTATCATTTTGACCAGAGTAATGACATTGCGGAGTTATTTTTGGTGTCCGATATGCTGATCACGGATTATTCCTCTGTCATGTTTGACTATAGTATATTACACCGACCAATGTTCTTTTATGCATACGATCTGGATAAATACAAAAATGATCTGCGTGGTTTTTATTTTGATTACCGCGGGGAGATGCCGGGACCGATTTCGGCGGATACCGATGAATTGATCCGTGATATCAAAAATTACAATGCTTCCGAATACGAGGAGCGTTATGAAAATTTCCGCAAAAAATACAATTGCTGGGACGACGGAAATGCCTCGGCAAAAGTGGTGGATACAATAAAAGAATTATTGTAACTATTCAGGAACCCCTCCCCGCACATTCGCATTTCGAACACTTCGTGTTCTTTCTCGCCTTTGACAAGGCTAAAAATGCTCATATGGGGAGGGGAGCCCTATTAGGATCTAAATGT